>Ga0233436_1000662_pt1 | contig 35380 bp, 33 predicted proteins | sample SI_122_August201_2_FD_182723 | JGI IMG/M metagenome (GOLD analysis project Ga0233436, IMG submission 182723) | Seawater microbial communities from Saanich Inlet, British Columbia, Canada - SI_122_August2016_150_MG | ecosystem: Environmental > Aquatic > Marine > Inlet | place: Canada: British... | reverse complement strand
AAATGTTTTGTTATTATTTAAATGGCTTCATTTAAAGCATTGTTTTTGTTTTTAGCTATTTTTTGTCAAAAGTTTTTTTGATTTTTTTAACTTTTTCGACAGGTACAGTGAGGGATTACAGATAATTAACTTGACATAAATAATATTATGTGTATATTATCGTAAATTTAATTTTTAAAAAATAAATATATGTGAATTAATACAAATGATTGAGTAGAAAGTACAGATAATACTCAATCTGATAATAGTTCAGAACAAACTACTGAAGAAAATAATACTAATTCTGAAGTTCAAGAAGTTTCTGAAGAAAATGTACTATTAACTATTGAGTGATATAAAAAATCAATAGAATACATAGTTTCAAAAGTGAATGAATGAGATGAAGAAATAACATCTAAGCAAAAACGTTATGTCGCATGATATACTGGAATATCAAATGATATATGAGGTGTTATAAGTGAATGATGAACAGATGACTTTATTAGTTCATTAAAAAATAGTAAAGAATTTATCGACTCACAAATAGAAGCGCTTTCTAAATGACTTACAGATACAGAAAAAACTGAAGTTGAAGAAATTGTATGAACTTGAGCTAGTAATGATCATGAGTTTGATGATATTACAAAAAAAGATAAACAAAGAAATGAAATTTCATATTCTGAAAATAATGAATTCTGAAGAGAAACATTCATGTAAAATAACAATTATAAAACCCCAAATTTTAAAATTTGGGGTTTTATAATTGTTAAATTAATTTTGTATTATTGTTATTGTTTTATTATTATTGTGTTTTATGTCATCATTATCATCATCAAATCAATCAAATGCATTTGAGGTAATTGCATTTAACATACGATCAGCAACTTTGAAAAATTTTGTATTTCATTTTATCTCTGATTCAACACTTTTATTTTTAAATACTTGTTCTAATGCTATTTTGAAATCATCTAAATTTATTTCAATTTTAAGAATCTCAACAAATGAAGCTTTAATATTTTCTTCATCAAATATTTTCTTTTTGTTCATTTTATCTATCATTTTATCAAGTTTTTTAGCTTGTTTTTTCGAAATATTTGCTATATAATTTTTAAAAACTCTTTCTGTTACTTGATAAAGAATTTTTGGTGTTGTTGAAAAAAGTTTTAATAATATTTGAGATTGTTGTCTATTTAATCATAAATTATCAACAAATAGTTTTAATTCTAATTCTCTATCATCATAATCTATTTTATAAATATCATCAATTTTATTATCATCTAATAATTTACAAACATGATCTTCTACTATATTAGATTTTTGAAGTTTTTGAATTGTATTTTCATTATTACTTATAACTTCTTTTAATATGGCTAAAAATTCAGTTAAATCATTAGAAATTGGGAAGTTACTCAATCTAGAATAAAATAAATCTATTTTATCTTGTAAATCTAAATCACTAAGTACGTATGTTTGTTCCATTCTTCTATATATATCTATAGGAATTTTATGAGGCACATTAGATAGTCATATAAAATGTACTCATTCAAAATCTTCTAATCAATCTAGTCTAGTTTGTAATTCTTTTTGAATATCTGGTCCTCATCCAGTTAATCATAATCATTTAAAGTAACTATCCATTTCATCAAAGAATAAAAATACTTCTTTCCCTGTTTGTTTATGAAGTTTTACTGCTTCTTTCCATAGTTTATCTATATTCTTTTCTGTTTGTCATAACCAAGTACTAAGTATATCAGATTTGTTTACTTCTATTGTTATTAAATTTTTTTGGTATGATAACTCTTTTAGTAATGCTGTTTTTCAACCTCACCACGGTCATAATACAATTAAATTTCACTCTAAAGTATCTTTAGCTCATGGAAATGTAGTTTTTATTTTTTTAAATTTTTCTGCATTTTTTGCAATATACTTTATTTTATCAATTATTATTCTAGCAGTTGCTCATACTACTTTTGCAGGTTTTTCAACATTTTCCTTTGAAAATCAATCTATAGTATCAAAATCTCATCATGACGAAATAGAATAATGATGCCTAAATCTATCCTGTTGTTTATTTTTTTCTTTTTTTAATTCATTATTTATTTTTTCTTCTTTTTCTCTTAATTCTTGAAATTTTTTAGCTAAAGTAATTAGTTTATATATTTTTTGGTTAAATACTTTTGATGATACAAAATTTTCTCAATCTATATTTTCTTCTTCAAAAATATTTCATTCAAATTTACTTATTAAATTTTCTAATTCTTTTTCTAATTTTTTTCTTTCCTTATTTTTTAATTTTGAGTTTTCTAATTTAAAAGTTAAATTTTGTATTTTTATTTGATTTAAACTAGTAGAACTTATGTTTTTTAAGTTTTTTTCTAAATCAAATCATTCATTATTATGGATATCTTCATAAATACTATACAATAAATCAAATATATCTTTTTTAATTTTTCTTTCTTTCTTTGTTCAAAGAGTTTCATATTCTTTTTCTATATCAAATATATTTTTATCCTTTCTTGAGATTAAATCTAATGTTTCAAAAAATGAGGCTCTTTTATCCTTGAATACATCAAGAATTTGATATCATTTTAACTCATTTTCTTCGTTTTTTTCGAATCTAAATCTTTGTTTTTTTTCTTCCTTCTCATATTTTTTTCCTATGGTATCACTTATTTTTTTATATGCATTTGATAATTCTGAATACAAAGAATGTATAGATTTAATTATATCGACTTGGTCTGGTGTTATCAATATATCATTTTCAATTAATTCTATTTTTTTACTTGTAAATAATCTAATTAAATCTTTTTTAAATGTTTGAGATAAATTATAATTTTCAGGTATTTTATTTAAAATAATTCAAAAAAAGTGAGTTAATAATTCAGAATCTTTGTACTCAAAATAAACTTTTGATAAATTAGAGTTTTTAGAATAATTTAAATAACTTTCAAATCAACTTATATTATTTTTAGTTTTTTTATAATTATTTTCAATTTGAATATTTAATTGCTTGATAGTTTCTTTAAATACAAAAATTAAATTACTAAATTTATCTAAATCTTTATTTATACTAAATACTATTTTTTCTAAATCTGCAATTTCTTTTTCTAACAATTTTAGTTTTTCTTCAGGTTTTTCTTTTTCTTCTGTTTCTTTTATTAAATCCAATACAAGATTTTTATCTTCATCATCACTAGAAAAATTACTAAATACAAAGAATTTACTAGTGTTTTTAAGAGTTTCAAGTATATTTATTAATTCCTTATCAATATAATCATAAAATCATGATATAATGCTATATTCATGGTATAAGTCTTCACTTAAGACTGTTATATCTTTCTTTCTTTCAACAATTGATTTAATTTGTTCTTTATTACTTTCAAAAAACTTAGCGTATTCTTGAGTTGCTATTTTGATTTCAGAAAGAAAGCTTATTAATTTATTTAATCTTTTTTCTTGATCTTCAGAAATTTTTTGATCTTTTAATATTAATCTATCAATTAAGTATTTCACAGCTTCAATTAATGCAGCAGTTCAATTTTCTTTATTAATTTGTTCTGTTCATCATAGTTTTTCAACCATTTCTATTAATTCCTGTGAATCTTGTTCTGAATCTCTCATATTTTTATTTATTTTTAAATTTTATTACATATTTTATATGTAGAAAATGTAATAAGTCAAATAAAAATACTACTTTTTGTTTACATTTAGAGAAAATCAATATAATATCTTCAATATTTTAAATTCTTAATAATAATTAATGGAACAAGTTTGAATAAAAAAGTGAGATATACTTGAAAATATAACAATAGAGAAGCTTGTTTTCTGAGGTAAATGATTTGCTAGACTCGCACATTCTAATCCAGAATTAGATGGTAGAGTTATTTTTGTTACATGATGAGCTATTCCATGAACTATAGCTAATTTAAAAGTTTTAAAAAAGAAAAAATCTTTTCTTGAAACTCAAATAGTTGATGTAGTAAAAAAATCTGATATAGAAATAGAACATCCTACAAATAAATATGGTATGTCTGGTTGATGGAAATGGATAAATATACCTTATGGAGAGCAATTAAAAATTAAACAAGACCAAGTTATAGAATCTTTTAATGTAGTTAAGCAAAAACAAGAAGAACTATTGTTTCTTCCTATAGAATGATCACCAATTGTAGATTGATATAGAAACAAGGTGGAGTTTAGTTTTTGAAAATATATTTCTCATAGATATTGAATTGAAGAGCATTTTAATGTTTGATTCCATAAACAATGAGAGTTTTCAAAAATCCAAGATATGGAATGATGTTCATTAATAGATGAAACTCAAAACGAAATATATAGAGAAATTAAAAAGTTTAGCAAAACTTTATGATTACCTGTATATGATCAAATGAGACAAGAATGATTTTTTAGACATATTCTTATAAGGAAAACTCATTTTACAAATGAAATGATGATATTATTATCTTTTAATTCCGAGTATTTTGATAAAAATACAAAATTAAATAAGATTGAAAAATTATGATCAATAAAAGAATTTTTGATTGGTTTAACAGAGAAATATTCTATTATAAAATCAATTTATTTTTCTCATAATCCAAATAAAGCTGATGTCTGTATCGGTGATTTAGAATTAATATATGGAGAAAAAACAATTACCGAATCTCTTCATGGATTAAATTTTAATATATCTCCTACTTCATTTTTTCAAACTAATTCTAGTTGAGCAGAAAAACTTTATTCTATGGTTTTAGATTTTGCAAATAAAGATAAATTAAATGAACAAATTGTTTTAGATTTGTATGGTTGAACTGGTACTATAGGTATGATTTTTGCTAAATCTGGTGCTAAAGAAGTAATTTCTGTTGAACTTGTTACTTCAGCATCAAAAGATTGAGAAAAAAATGCAAAATTAAATAGTTTACATAATATTTCTTTTGTTAACTCCAAGGTTGAGGTATTTTTATGAGATTATTTAAATTCAAATAAATCTGCTGATTTACTAGTAATTGATCCACCAAGAGCCTGAATGCATCCTGATGCACTACCAAATATATTAAAATTTAATACTGATCAGATAATATATGTAAGTTGTAATCCTACAACTCTAGCTCGTGATTTATGATATATTCTTGATAATAGTGATTACAAAATAGAAAAAGTACAAGCTATGGATATGTTCCCTCATACTCATCATATAGAGACTATTGTTAGTTTAATAAAATAGATTAATATTATGCCTTATTCTATTATTCATTTAGAGACTTCTGTAAGGAAGTTAGAGTGAAAAAATCTAGATAAAATTGATTATCTAGATTTTATAGTGTGAGGTTTATTGGTTGATTGTTCTTATAATTTAAATGCTCATTGAATAGAAATTTCTAGAGAAGATACTCATTATCATCCATGAGAGAGTTATTTTAACGTTAACTTCCCTAAAAACTTTTTAGATAGAGAAATTAATAATTGAAATAATAATTATTTAAATAGATGATATTATTTTCATTTACTTACTGATAAATTGTATAGGGATGTTGAGTGAAAGAAAATAACTTGAAAATCTGATTTAGAAATGAAGTATTTGTATGAGGTATACAGAAAGACAAATGCATATATTGATTTACAAGAATTTATTGAAATATTCTGACAAGAAGCAATTGATGAATTGTATGGTTATAAAATAAATACTACTAAATTACCGAAAGTGTTTTCTACTATATCTCAAGAAATTCTTCAAAAAGTTTATTTTAAGGTTTTAGATAATATGACTTTTAAATCACATTTTATAAAATATGAAAATGAAATAAAATATTATAGTATTAACAATGGTCTTGTAATAATTAATGAAGATATTAAAGAAAAATATAATAAATACTTTTCTAGAAAGGATTATATTAATATGAAAAACAAAGTTTTAGAGATTGAATTATAAAAAAAACAATTCGTGAGAATTGTTTAATTTTTTGACTTAAATTCTAACTTTAAGTTTGAATGACTTATAGAATTACTTATTGTATTTGCTGCATTTGTATGTCATGGTATATCATGATTTAGGTTTGTTCATGAAATCTTAATTCTAAAATAAGTATTATTATAAACATCAGTATAATTACTATTTGGAATAATTTGAGAATTTCAATATTCTGTATTATTGTAATACAAACTAGCAACCATTGTTTCTCATCAATAATTTTCAATTTGAGTTGTGTCGTATCTTAATCTATTACTAAATCAAACACTATGCCGTGTAGCATCAATGAAAAAGTTAGCTTGAATTCAATCCCTATAGTTTTGACTTCAATGGATATTTGGATTCACAGTTATATATGTAGAAAACATTGAATATCAATATGCTGACATTAGATCTTTTAATGGAATGTCAAAAATAATAAATTTGTTAATTAGATCAACTTCACTAGGTGCATAAGATAGAAAATTATCCAATTTAATCGAATTTTTACTATCAACTTCCCCTTTACTATAAGTATCCACCAATTTATCATTAACACTTTGATACCATCCAGCTCAAATACTATCACCAGAATTAATCGTTTGATTAGTTACAGTAGTAATAGTATTAGCGGCATAAACTACTGCGATAAAAGCTATTCAAAATATTGTTCAGTTAAATAGTGTTTTAGATGTTTGTTTTAGTAGTTTTTTCATTGTATTGCAATTAGAAAAATATATGACTTTAGTTTATTTATTTTTTGATTTTTGTAAAGAAAAAAACTGTTTTAATTAAAAACAATTTTATATTTCTATTCATACTCTATCAATATGATCCTTTAGATTTTTATTAGTAATATTATTATAATTAATTACATCAAACTTGTATGGAATTAATGTTTCATTATTTAATTTATCATTAACTTGCCAAGTAAGATCTTCTTTATTATCAAAAAATACAGCAATATCTACATCACTTCACTCCTTATAGGTACCCTTAGCTCTACTTCAAAATAAAACAGTTTTTTTTAAGTTATTGATATGACTTAAAACCCTTTTTATTTCTTTTAATTGATTATTATTAATTCAAATTTTAGTCATTCAATTTAGTTTTCAAAAAAATAAAAACTTTTTTTATATTAATAAAATATTTTCATTTTATTAAATCAATAGATCAATCTATTAATCATTCATCATAAATATGAGTTAACTCATTTCTTTTTACAAGCATTTCCAGCCAAATATCTGCATTATCTATAATTCACATAGAATAAGCTTCTTTTATAGCTTCTCTTGGTGATTTTACATCTACTCAATTAAAACTTAAATAATCTTTCATTGTTTTCCAAGATAATTCAAAAGTAAACTCAAATGATTGTAACAATCAAAGCTCTTCAAGTAAACTAAAATTGTCTCTTTTAAGATTTTTTTCAAAAAATAAATAAGCTTTCTCAAAATTTTCAAATCTCTGTTCCCATCTAATATCTTTCATATTATTTAAAATCATAAAAGTAATAAATTAAGTTTATTTATTTTTTGATTTTTGTAAAGAAAAAACTTTGAAAACTATATATTAACATATTATAATATATTAATATATAGTTTTTCTGTAAAATAATTGACTATCATTTTATTTTATGTTAAAATATTATTAATTAATATTTAAGCCTATAATATGGAATATTGAAACTACATAGATACAATTTTAGAATATGCAACAAAACAAGGATTTTCAGATATACATTTAAAAACAGATTCTTATATAAAAATAAGGAATAAAAACTGAGAAATTGATGATTTAATTGAATTTGAAACCGATTGAAAAATACAAAAACTTGAAATTTTAAGCATCGAAAATATTAGAGGAATTATAAAAACTATAATTTGAGAAGACTGATATACCCAATTCAAAGAAACATATGAACTGGATACATCCTATACGACAAAAGGAAATTCTGAAAAATATAGAGTAAATGTTTATCATGATTCAGAGTGATATTCAATAGCATTTAGAACTATACCAAAAATCATACCTAGTCTAGCTGAGCTATGATTATGAGATAATATAAAAGAATTATGCCATAAAAGTAAATGATTAGTATTAGTAACAGGGCCAACATGATCATGAAAATCAACTAACCTTGCATCTATGATTGATTATATAAATTCAAACTTTAAAAAACATATAATAACAATTGAAGATCCAGTAGAATTCGTATTAAAATCCAAAAAATCATTAGTAAATCAAAGAGAAGTATGACATCATACAAAATGATTTGATAACGCAATAAAATCATTACTAAGAGAAGATCCAGATATTATAATGATATGAGAAATGAGGGATTTAGAAACAATAAAAGCAGCTATAACATTGGCAGAAACCTGACATCTAGTATTCTCTACCCTACATACTAATGATTCAGTTCAAAGTATTGATAGAATTATTGATGTATTCTCATCAAGTCAACAAAAACAAATTAGAATGCAATTAGCAATGAGTCTTGTTTGAATAGTATCTCAAAGACTAGTATCAAGATCAGATAAACCATGAAGAGTACCTGCTAGAGAAGTACTTATAACTAATGATGCTGTAAGGAATTTAATTATCACAGGTAAAGCTCATCATTTATATAGTGTATTAGAAGTATGACAAAAAGAATGAATGATTCTTATGGATAAATACTTAATAGCTTTATACAAAAAATGAATAATAGATAAAGATACACTTTATAGTTATATTAGAGATAAAGACTCAGCAGAGATGTTATTAAATTAGTTTTTTAATAAAAAATATGATAAATACAATTAAATTAAAAGAGACATGAATGTTCAAAGAAAAAAATCTCATAAAATGAGATATTCTTTTTGATGAATGAGAAATGGATAAAAATATTTATATAGTAGTAACTTGAGAATTAAAAGTTGAAAAATATACAACAATAAAAAAAGAAGATACTAAACTATTAAATAATCTTAATGAGTGAGAAGTGTTTTGAGAAGCAGCATTAAATAATAATTTACCTAAGCAAGTTAAAATCACTGCTAAAAAAGATACACAATTATTATATATAGACGCAAAAGAATGAGTTGCTGAACTATTTGAAAAAAAACCAAAACAATGATTAGCATTATTAAAATATATAATTTTTTTATCAAACCAAAGATTATTGAAATCTAACTACTTATTAACAACATCATATAAAATAAATAGTGAGATACAAAATCTAGAAAAAATTTCAAATAAAGAAATTTTTATACTAATAGATGAATTAAAAGATATAACAGATGTGGAATATATACTTTACTATGAGCATAATAATATAATTGAAGATTATTTAAGTTTTAGATATGACACAAGAGAAAAGTGAAAAATTCATTCAAAAGTAATTGAAGTAAAAGATTTTCATATAATTGAAAAAGATACTTTTACATTTAAACAAAGCCTATCAATTTGATCAGCTAATATGTGATATTTGGTATTTTGTAGGAATGATAAAGATTTTGATGATAATGATAAAAAAGCTTTAACTAATTCTTCTACAGCCATAGCTGGAGTAATAAAACAAAAACAACTTATAGATGAACAAAAAAATATGGAATACATAAATGATTAAAAAAATATAGCTAAAATTAGCTATATTTTTTTAATAAACTGACTAAATCAAATTCTTTTTTGAGAGCCTTGTACATAGATTCAACCCTGGGAGTTCAACTTGCCAATATTAATCTATTACAGTTTAATTCTGTTATTTTTTCAGCAACCTCTATAGTATTATATCTAGGAGCTTGATCAGATATATATGAATTATCATGCTCTTCATCTATAATAATTAATCATAAATTATTATATGGATAAAATAAGGCTGAACGTGTTCAAATAACAATTTTTGCTTTATTGGCATTTATATCTAACCAATATTTCGTCTTTGTTGCATTTGTAACAGTTGAATTAATAATAATAACATCATTTCAAAAAGTATTTTTAATTTTTTCAGCTATTTGATTAGTTAATATTATCTCAGGAATCATTAGCAATGATTGTTTTTGTTGTTCCAGATTGTCTTTTATCAATTTTATATATATTTCTGTTTTTCAACTTCAAGTTATACCATGAAAAAGTATTTTGTTATTTTTTGATTTTTTAATTTTTTTGTAGGCTTTATCTTGGTCTTCTGAAAAAGTTATTTTATGATCAAAATTATATTGTAAATCTCTAGTATTAGTTAAATCTATTTTATTTTTTTTAATTTTATCTACTAGATTTTTTGGGAAAAATAAAGAATTTGAATTATGGATTGGAGTAAAATAATACTTAGCAATCCACTTTAGGAGTGTTTTTCTATATTTAGATAAAAATCTGTTTTCATTGTGAATATTTATTATAGATTTTATTTTTGATTCATTTAAGTCAGTTATATCTTCAGCTCATAGAATATTTAATATTATTCAATATTCAATTTTGTCCTTAAATGGTATTTCTACAATAATTCACTTCTTTATATTTCACTTTAAAAAACTTGGAACATGATATGTAAGTCAAGTATCATTAAAAGATTTAAAGAATGGAGAAATTAAAATATACATATTAATTTATTGTTATTTTACCTTGTGAAAGTCACATATTACTCAAAGCTTTCAATATAAGGGATTGATTATCAACATTTTCAAATTGAGTCTTTGCAATTTTTGTTTTTGCTCATATTATCAAGTCATTATCTCATAATCTTAAACTAGATCATCTAACTGCCATAGTTAATCATCACTTTGCTCAATTTTCTTTTAATTTAGCAATAAAATTATTTATATCTAAATTACTATCTGAAGCAGATTCATTGTTTGTTTGATTTTTTATTACAGGAGCTGTTTTTTCTTTTTTTATTTCTGGTTCTCAAAATATATCATCTACATCATTATGACTAATTGAAGAAGTTTCATGCATAGAATTATTTAAAGGTGGAGAACTTGGAATATCTATTATAGTTTCTTTCTCTTTAGGAGTAGATGTTATTCAGTGTTGAGGTTTTACTGCAATTATTTTTAGTACTCATATTAAAAAAGTTGTATTTTCATCTAAAGAGTGTTTAGTGTTTGTATAAGTTTCATCTAATATTTCTAATATGCTTATATATTGTGTAATATCTTTATTTTTTACTAGTTTTTTTAATGCTTTATCTTTTGTATAAAAAAGTAATTCTTTGAAGAATAATTTAATGTTTTTTCAATCTGATATTAGTTTATCGAAAATTTCTATAATACTATTATCTTTATTCTTTAGTTTCTTAAGAAATTCTTTTACTATATCTTCATTAACTATCTCTAATTTTTCTACTATATCACTGTAATTAATTTTATTATCTGTAATAAATTGCTCAAATAAAGAGATAGCATTTCTTAGTCATCCAGAAGAATTTTTAATAATATAATTAATTGAATCTTTATCAATTTTTACATTTTCAGAATTAGCTATAAAGTTAAGTCTATCAGAAATATCTGTATCTGATATTCTTTTGAAGTCATATCTTTGACAACGAGATATAATAGTTTCAGGTACTTGATGAGTTTCTGTCGTAGCTAATATAAATTTTACATGACTAGGCGGTTCTTCAAGAATTTTTAATAGTGCATTAAATGCTCACTTACTAAGCATATGTACTTCATCTATTATATATATTTTGTACTTAGTGCTTGTAGGTGAAAATTGAGCTTTTTCTATTAAATCTCTTATATTATCTACTCAAGTATGGCTTGCAGCATCTATTTCTATAATATCAATCAATTTTTCATCTGCAAAATCTTTACATATATTACACTCTAGGCAGGGATTTCATTTATCAGGATTTTTACAGTTTATTGTTTTAGCTAATAATCTTGCAGTTGTTGTTTTCCCTGTTCATCTAGGCCCACAAAAAAGGTATGCTCAAACAGTTTTATTTTGATCAATGGCTTTCTGTAATGTTTCTTTTACGAAACTCTGTCAAACTAGATTATTAAAATCATTTGGTCTATATTTTAGGTATAAGCTCATATATTTTTATTTAATTCAATTAAGTATTTCTTTTATTATTGTTTTATCATGCCATACAACTTGTCATTCATTTGTAACAAGAACATGTTCATCTCACTTTCATGCAACTAATATTAAATCATTTTTTTCTGCTGTTAATATTGCTGTTTGTATAGCTTGTTTTCTTGTAGGAATAACAAAAAAACCATTTCAATCTTTTCTATTAATTCATTTTTTTACGTCTTCAATTATCTTAAGTGTATTCTCAGAGTAATCATCATCTTGGGTTAAAATAATTGTATCAGAATATTTTTCAACTATTTGTCACATAATTGGTCTTTTACTTTTATCTCTATCTCATGTAGCTCAAAACACAGTTATTATTTTATTTATTCATTTTAATCATTTTATAGTTGTAAGTACTTTTTCTAATGCATCTGCAGTGTGAGCATAATCAACAATTATATCTATACCTAATTTATTCTCAATACTTTCAAATCTTCATGGAACAAGAGTGATCTCCTTTATAGCTTTTTTTATTAACTTAGATTCTATTCATAATGTTCTAAAAACTCAAATAGCTGCAAGTATATTTGAAATATTAAAATCTCATTTTAATTTTGTCTCAATTTTAATTATTTCTCAAGGGATTCTTAAGTCAAATTGTGTTTCTTTGTTTATGTGTGAGATATTTCATGCTACTAAATCAACTCATCTTCATATACCATAAGTAAATAATGAATCATAAGTTTCATCTAAAAATAAATCTGAATAATTACTATTTTTATTTATAATAGCTGTTTTTTTAATTCAAGGTTTTCTTATATTTGAAATTAATTCTTTAAATAATTTCAGTTTAGTGTTTACATAATCATCCATTGTTTTGTGTAAATCAAGATGATCTTGAGTTATATTAGTTAGAACTGCAATATCATACTCTATTCACCATACTCTGTGCATTTTAATACCATGACTTGCAGTTTCTATAATAGCTATTTCACATCATTGTTTTTTTGCCAATTTTAAAAGTCTTTGTAATTCAAAAGCATCAGGGGAAGTCATTTTAGTATCATTTTGATATTCTTTATCATCTATTATTATATTTACAGTTGAAAACAAAAATACTTTTTTTCATGCACTTCTTAATCATTTTGCTATTATATTACATGTTGTGGTTTTTCAATTAGTTCAAGTAACTCAAATAATTACCATATTTTTACTAGGAAATCCATAGTATATATTCGCAATTATCGCTCTTATCTTATGGTAAAATAATCTAAAAGGATTATCTAGTGCTATTAATTTTTTAAACTTATTTAGCATTTATTATAATTAGTTTGTAAAATATTTAAAGTTATTTTTTATATAAAATATTACTTGTTTTATTTATACTTATTTTTTTAAAAAACACAATAAAAAAAATATTGTTCCTAAAAAATCAATTCCTTGCTTGACAATAATATATATCTTGTTATAATAATCGTATATTTATATAATAATATATCAACAATATGTGAATCGATTCTGCTTTAGAATGAAATACTGGTATTGAAAGTTTTGTAATTAGATGTGATGAAAATATACAAAATGCTAGAAGTGTAATTAAAGATGAAGTTGAGCAAATAAAATCCCCGACACAACAGAGAAACAATAATATAAGAAAGTGAAATGATGCATTGAATTGTGTTTATACTATGGAGAATCTAATGCAAAAAGAATATAGACTTTTTTTTGAATGAAAAACAAATAATGAGGTTACTAAGATAACAAAATGAATTTTAAGAAAAAATAATATAAAAAATATTTTTGATATAATGATATTTTTTAATAATAATAGTCTTAATTGAGATTTTGAAGTATTTTCTGGCTTTAGTGCATTTGTACAAAAAGTATATTGAGCTCTATTTGGTCATAATGATAGACGTAAAAAACTTACTCTTTTAGAACTTTGAAATATTTCAAGTAATGTTTGATTTTCTAATTTTAACATTATGGCAAGAAAAGTTATAACAAAGAATAGTTTAAATTGAATAAAAACTTTAGAAGATTTTAAAGAAAAGAAACTTTATACATCATTTGACAAAGATATAACATGATTAGATTTACTTAGATATTTTTTAAATAATAATAATTTCTCAAAATGAACAAATAGTACATTATTACTATTTTTTAAAAGTATTAACAAGGAAAACCTGATTTATAATTTTGTTACAGTTGAAGAAAAACAAAAATTAGAAAAAGATATATATTTTTCTAATCTAGATAAAGAAGATATCTTAACTCTAGCAAAAGAAACATTAATCAAAAACAACATACAAAATAGTCTAGATATATTAATATGAAAAATTAATGGTGATTTTGAATCAGATTTTGAGCCTTTTATAGATATGTTGCATATGTATAATCTACTTGTTTGAGTTAATAGTAGTTCATATGATTACATTAGTGTAGTAAAAATCAATAAGTTTTCACAAATTATTTGAATTCCTGATTTTGAAGAATCAATAAAAATGGTATTAAATGATAATAATGAATATTTTTCAAGAATTTTACCTGAATCAAATATGTATAACTTAGGTGAATCAACATTTTATAATAAAGAAAATAGTAAATATAAAATATCTTGTAGAGAAATAGTTATAAATTTTAAAAACTATTATGAAAATAAAAGTCATTCAAAATTAACAAAAACAGATTTAAATCAATTTTTAAACCACTTCAATAAATTAGCTTTAATAAAAACATCTGTTAAAACAATATCTCAAAAATGAGCTAAAGATCTTCCAAAAGAATTAAAAACTAAATTATTTGTTGATATATATGAAATCGTAAAAAAATTATTAATTAAAAACTGACTTTGAAGTGTACATGAATTAATAATGGCTAGGAATAATAAAGATTTTAGTTGAAACTTTGCTCCATTTGATAATTTTGCACATATTTTATATTCTGTATTTAATAAAGATATATCTTGAAATAAATCTATCAATATGTGAACTATAAATAATTTATCAAGTACATTAAAATTAGTAAAATTAGAGGACAGTATATTAAAAAAATCAAGTGAATATAAAGAAATTGATTTATCTGATGATACAGAAGTAAAAGAATTTTGAAATACAGTATTTTTTGAAAATAAAAAAGGAAATGTTTTTTTATGGAAAGAAATAATTAGTTATTATTTAAAAAGAAATAAAATTAATAATTTAACTCCTAAAATGCTTAAACTATTTATAAGTATTGTCGATAAATAAAATTCAATAAATATTTCCATATAAAAAAGCTTGAAATTTAATTTCAAGCTTTTTTATATGGAAATACAAAATCTGTTTTTATATTATTTTCTTTTGTTTGAACAGAATCTTTATTGATTTCAATATCATAATTTCTAATACCTGGTTGTTTATAAAATTTAAAACTATAATTATCACATTTCTTATTTGCTATTGTATATTCAAGTTCATAACTGTTTGTTTCACGTAATCTAGTAGTCATATATATTTCAACTACTGTTAATTTAGGGTGGTATGAAACTTTTAAATTAGGCTTTTCTTTTACAATTACTCATCTTGGTAATAAAATCCTTGTAAATGATTTATTATCTCATCTTCATTGTATGTTAATAATATTTTCTCTATTGTCAGTTGACTTATATTTATTTAATAGGTCATTAACTTGTTTTTCTTCAGTATTTGTAAATGTATGACTTCTAATAATTTCTAGTTTTGTATCAATACTACAATCAGCATTCCTTGTAATATTTTTTTTATATTTTAAGTCCAAGTATCTATCTGATTTATTTCATCATATAGATGTATAAATTGGATAATTAAAATCTAGTGAATTTGCATAATTGATTTTTCAATTTAATCATAATTTCCATAATAGATTATTCTCTTCAGAATTAAATGAATAAAATATCAAATCTCTAGATTTTATGTTTTTAAATATTATATCCAAATATCATTTGTAATCCTTTTTTTCTTTTATTTTAGCTAAAAATAGTTCTGAAAAATCAAATAATATTTGTTTTGGGGTACCTAATGTTCCAACTTTAAATATTTTAGCTTCAACAAGTGTTGAAATTATCATTGAAAAATTATCTTGAGTAATTATTTCATCTATTTGATCGAATTTTATTGGTCAAATTAATTCTAAAAAATCAAGGATGGTGTTTTGATTAATATATACTACTCAATCAATATCTTTATTGATCATTTTTAAAAATTTATAAATACTCCATGAACTATCATCAATATTTACAAAGTAATTTGAATCTCTTAGACCAAAATTTTCTGTTATTTTATTTAATCATTCAGGTGCAGGAATTTTTTCTGTATAATTTTTATTTATTTCCCATTCATAAGCATAGATATCTTCTTTATGAAAATCTAAAACTTTTCATGATTTTATTGTTACTGTTGCAAGACTTCACATAAATCATCATGTTGGACGTATTTCATCATTGTTTTGAAATACTAATAGATATTTTTTTTCTTTTGTATGTCATAAAATATCCAAAAATATATCATAATCTCTATTGAGTATTGATAATAACTTATATGATTGTTTCATTTTAGCTAATGCTATATCAAGTTTTTCTGATAATTCATCATTTGAAAAATCCTTAATTTTGTCATATGTCACAATTGTATCATGCAATAAATTATTAATAGCGAAAAAATCTCATCTTAAATTATATAATATATTTGTTATTTCTATATTTTCTAATCATTTACTAGTATCAATTATACTTTTTACATCATTGTATGTTTGAATAGATTTATCTAAAAATTTTGTTAATTTTTTTCATCATTTTAATATAAAGTATCAATTCTTAATTTGTTTATTAGGTATTAATAAAAAAGGCTTAAATAATATGTCTCAAAATATAAAATTAAACTTAGAATCATTTATATTTTTTGTCATTAATTCAATATCTGTCGGATTGTTTTTTATTAATATTATTTTTTCATATCACCTATGTATTTGAGTTTCTATTATTATTTTATCTATGTATAAAAATATTGAAATACATAGAAATACTAATCATGAATAAAATACTGTTCTTTTTGTATATATTTTTTTAAATGACCAAAATTTCTTATTTTTATTTTTTGTTTCCTCTTTTTTTATAGTTTGCTTATTTATTATTGGTTTATGTGTAAATGTAGTTTTTCTTTTTTGAATTATAAGTTTTATTTTTTCTAATATTTTTTTTAATTTTACAGAAAATTTTATTTTTTTATTTTTTGTAAAGTTTTGACTATCATCTTTAATTTGCAATTCTTTATTAACTTTTTTTATTTCTCAGTTTACTTTTTTTATTCTATTTGATATTGCTAAATATTTTAAATATTTTTTAATTTGTTTTATTATTTTTGTAATTACTGTATCTTTTTTCTCTAATTCTAGATTTTCTATTTCTTGATTTTTTGATTCTAATTTTGTTTTTTCTTTAGACTTAAATAATGACTTACAAAAATTAACTATTTTATTGAAATAGTTATAGTTTTTTTTGACTTTTAAACTATTTAATTTTGTTATATCTTTGTGTTTTTTTTCACTTAGATCAATTTTTTTTAGTTTTTTATATATATCATTTAAAGAATTTTTTCCTAGCTTAGATGTTTCTATTTTGTAGTTTGTGTTTTCTTTATTTCTTATATCTATTTCAGATTTTAACTGTCTATATATATCAAGTACTTTTTTCATTGTTTTGTTAATATTATTATTACTTTAGTATAATAGTTAAAACTTCAAATAGTTCAAGTAAAAATAGAATAAAAAACTACTTAATTTTAATTTAAGTAGTTTTTTATGGTTATATTCCCATACTATCTCTAATAAGATTTACTTCATGTAGTAAATTTTGGTCAGTCTTAATTAATCTTTCTAGCTTGTTACATGAATACAATACTGCAGCATGATTTCTACCAGAAAATATATTTCAAATTCTCTCAAAAGTATAATTCATTTTTGTTTTTAATAGATACATAGACACTTGTCTTGGTATCATAAATTCCTTTCTTCTATTTGGTCATAATATTCATTCAACTTCTATACCGAAATGATCTCAAACTTTTTTAATTATATCTTCGTAACTTTTGATAGTAGTTTTAACTGGACTTTTAACACTTCAAAGCATATCTGTCGTAAAACTAAGTTTTTTAAGTTTTTCAGCAATTCTAGGAAGAGTTGGAGTTACTCAAGTAAGTTCATATTCTGCTATCATTTGATTCAAAACTCATTCTAATTCTCTTACATTTTCAGTTACATTAGCAGCAATAAATTCAGCTATATCTTGTGGTATCATAAATTCTTTGGCTCTAGCTTTTTCTTGTAAGATTGCAAGTCTAGTTTCAAAATCTGGTTTACCAACATCAACTGTAATCCCCCATTCAAATCTGCTTCTTAATCTTGGTTCTAGATGTTCTAATTCTTTAGGTGCTCTATCTCATGAAATAATTATTTGTTTATTTGAATCATACAATATATTGAATATATTGTATAGTTCATTCTGAGTTTGTTCTTTTTTTGCTAAAAATTGTACATCATCAATAATTAATACATCAATTTCTCTATATTTTTGTCTTAATCTTTCAATACTTCTTTTTTTAACAGAAGTAACATATTCTGTAATAAATTTATCAGCTGTAGTATAAACTATATTTTTATCCCTGAATTTTTTAATTATCTCATTACCTGATCATTGAAGTAAGTGAGTCTTACCTAGTCATACATCTCAATAAATATATAAAGGATTATAAGATTTACCAGGATTTCTACATACTGCCTCGCAAGCTGAATAAGCTAATTGAGAGTCAGTTCAAACAATAAAATTATTCAGATTGTATCTGTCATTTACAGATTTAGTATTTTTAATAGTTTTTTCTTCTATTGTATTCTTTTCTCTTTTTTGGCTTGCTTTTTTAGTTTTACTAGCTTCCTTATAAAAACTAGCACAATCTATAACATCAACATTAGAAGGAGTATCTATAGAACTATCTATTTGAAAACTAATTTTTTCCAAATCTTTAATTTCCATTTTAGCAGCTTCATAAATCTCAGTATAAAATTTAGCTTCCAAATTGTCTTTCACAAATCATGAAACAACTCATAAAACTAATTCTTTTTCATTTACATCAAGTATAGAAATTTTTCTAAAATAAACTAGGAAATCTTGTTTTTTTAATTTTGTAATTATATGTTGAACGATATTTTTAAGTATATATTGTTTTTGCATAATTTATGTTTAATTAATAATTAAGATATTTTAATATTTCTTGCCTGGATTACATAAATTATTCTATAAAAAAAGTAAAAATAGTCAAAACTATATTTACGCTTGACAGTATTTTATGTTTAAAAAATGTAAACATACTATCTTTTTCTTTTGTTAAGCAAAGTGTTTTTAGTTTTTAACAATTTTTAGATTTTTAATCTTATATTAACTTTTTTAAAAAAAAACTTTTATTATTTAAAATTTTATATATAATAGAGTATGTGAGAGCAGGTATCTACTTTCCCCTCTATTTTATGGGAAAGAGGAAAGTCTGGACATCATGAGAACAAACCTAAAGGATAACTACCTTGACTTGAATATAATAAATAAAATTCAAGTACGGACAGTGCCGCAGAGACAATACTAGAAAGCTTGCTTTCAAAAGGTGAAAAGACATTTTTAAAATGTTTCCGCTTTGGCGGAATGGAAAACCCTAGGTGATGCAATGGGAATGGTATTTTTATTAAATTAAAGTTCTCTATTGTTTTATAAAAATATACTCAGCTTGAACTTATAAGTAATTATAAGTCTAGATAGATTGATACCGAGATACAGGATCCGGCTTATTACTCTCACAATTTTAACAACCATTAATCTCCTCCTTAGTAAGCAGGAGAAATAATACTTATTAAATAATCTAAAATGAAATTAGTTTTTACATGAATACAATGATGTGGAAAATGAACACAAGCAAGATTACTTGTAGAAAATTATTGATACACTCTTCTAGAAATGTGACAAGAGCTAAGAAATATAGTATCGTCATGAAGTGAGTTATGAAATAAAATTAAAACAATAATAGAGTCATGAGCTTTAGTTAGTTCTGAAATTGTTTGAGAGCTAATGAAAGAAGCAATATCTAATCAAACAAATGACAAATTAATATTAGATTGATTTGTAAGAAATGAATGAAATAAAGAATCTTTAGAAGCTATAATCCCTGATTATAAAGTAGTATTTTTTGAACTATCAAAAGAAAAAGCTATTGAAAGGCTATTAGGTAGAATGTATAATCCAAATACTTGAGAAACTTTTCCAACAGGTACATTAACTGATCCAGAAACTGGAGATGAATTAATAAAAAGAAAGGATGATAATGAGGATTCTATATTAAAAAGAATTGAAGAATATATGAATAACACCCTTCCAACAGCTGAAAAACAAGAAAAGGAATGAAAGGTAATTAGAATAAATGCTGATCAAGCTATAGAAAGTGTAGCTAGCGAAATGGTAGATAAATTAGGTCTATAGATTAATAATTTTCCTTTTAATAAAGGGGATAAACTACATTTATTATTTTAAATAAATATATGATTTGATTTGTACTAGGTAGAGAATATAAACTGAGTGTTGCAGAAATATTAGCTGTTTTTCCAAAGTGAAAAACAGCTTATTTATCTAAAGATGTTTTAATACTTGATAATTTAGAAAAAAAAGAAGTATTAGAAAAAGCCAATACCTTATGATGAACTATAAAGATAATAGAAATATCACCTCCCCCTTCAGGGACTCCCCTTGATAAGGGGAAAAATGAAATAGTTGATGATGCATTAATACATGAATGAAAATTTAAATACTGAATAAGTATTTATTGAGAAAAGAAAAATTTAAAAGAAATACTTATAAAACAAAAAAAAGAACTAAAATCTGAAGGGATTTCTTCAAGATTTGTAAATAAAGATTTTAAGAATTTGAGTTCAGCTCAAATTATTTGAGAAAAACTAATTAAAAGATGAACAGATTATAGCATAATATGTGATTGGTTTTGAAAATCAATCTGGATTCAAGATATAAATGCTTATTCAAAAAGAGATTTTTCAAAAGATAGAGATATGCAAGTAGGTATGTTGCCACCAAAATTATGCCAGATGATGATAAATATATCATGATGATCTATTGTGTATGATCCATTTGTATGATTGTGAACAATATTAATAGAATCAATTAATATGTGAAACAAAAAAGTCTATGGGACTGATTTGAGTGAAAGAATGGTTGAAATAAGTACTAATAATATTAATGAGTTTATAAAATCTCACAATATCAACATAGAAAAAGCTGATATAAAAAAATTAAATGCAAAATTTATAGAAGAATCTGAAATATTAGCAAATAATAAAATAGATAGTATTGTTTCAGAATGATATCTATGAGAAATGATGACAAAGAAAAATATTAGCTTGGATAGAATAGAAAAACAAAGAAAGTCTTTAAGCGAGTTATATATTAAATTCTTTGAATGATTACAAAAAACTAATTATTCTTGAAATTTAGTTATGTGTTTTCCTTTCTGGGAAATGAAGTGAAAATTTGTATATTTCACAGAAATATATGATATTTTAAATAAGTATTGTATAGTAGAATGATTTTTCCCTTCTGACAATGAAGAAATAGAAACTACTAGATCTGGTAGTCTATTATACAAAAGACCACTACAGTTAGTGGGTAGAGAAATTTTTAAGTTAAAAATAAAACAGTAGATTTTTAAATCTACTGTTTTATTTTTATATATTAATATACTATTTTGTATTCTCATCAACTGTTCATTTAATTTCTTCTATTTTAGCAGCTTTATTCTCCTTAGTATTAGTTCAAACTTCATCAATAGAATTATCTATGTCCTCTTTTACAATACTTAGTTTTCAGAAAAAATCACTTACTTTACTTAAAGCTGTTGTGCTAAAATTAACTCATGTTAATTTATCGACTTTAGGAGCCATTGATGGAAACACAATAAGAGCTAAAATATATAAAATAAATAATGAAATAATAACATAAAATGTTTTTTTAAAAAAAATAATTAAAACTTTCATATATATTTGTTAGGAAATAATAGTTCATTTAAGATTATACTTATTTAGTTTATCAATTCTTACCTCTACTATATCTCAAATTTTAATATTTTCAACTTTTTTGAAAAAAACTTCTTTAAAATTTCTAGTTCTACCAAAATACTCTCAGTCTTTTTCTCATGAAATAAGAATTTTTTCTATTTTACAAAGCATATTTTGATTTCTTTTTGTTATACTTTCTAAAAGTAAATCATTTAAAGTATGCCATCTTTCGGCTTTTATAGTATCAGATACATTGTCAGGATACAGTTTTTCTGCTATAGTCCCCTTTCTAACTGAATATCTTGCATTATAAGCAAAATCAAATTCACATTCATTAAAAGACTTAATGGTTTTATTAAACATAGATTCTGTTTCTCATGAAAATCAAACTATTATATCCGTAGAAATAGAAAACTCTGGATCTTTATTTCTTAAATAATCTACCATCTTTTTAAAATCTGAATAAGAATGTCTTCTGTTCATTTTTTTTAGCATTTCATTTGATCATGACTGAAGAGCAAAGTGTAAGTAATTACACATTTTATCAAGCTCAAAGTGTGCATCAAGTATATCTTGAGTCATATCATGAGGATTACTTGATGTAAATCTTATTCTATCAAGTCATTCTATTTTGTTTACTTCTTCTAATAGTTCTCTGAAAGGTGATTTTCAAATACCTTCATTCCATTTACTTTTCTCTTTATTCCAATATTTTCTATCTATCCATTGTTTTCAATATGAATTAACATTTTGTCATACTAGTGTTATTTCTTTAGCTCATTTCAGTACAGCATCTTTTGCTTCACTTACTATATCTTCTATTGATCTTGAGTTTTCTTTTCATCTAGTAAAAGGAACAATACAATATGAACAATAATTATCACAACCAGTTTGAATAATAATTGTAGCTTGACTTGGATTTTCTCTTAATTGTTTTGATTTTAGATAATCATCAAATACATTATCAGCTCCAATTGATTCTTTTAATATATGAGTAAGTATAAATGGTAAATATTTCACCTCTTCAATTCTCAATGCAAAATCTAACTTCCCTAACAACCTAGGAAAAAGTTTATCATCATTATTAAAAATTCATTCTTTATTATCAAGTAAATTAATTTTTTTTGCTTTATTTTTATCTCTTTTATAATCGCTTAGGTATTCAGAGCTGATTCAAGTTTTTCTTACCATGCATCAAGTAATTCAAACTATTTTATTTTTTCATGATTCAATTACTGTATTAGCAATATCATTTATCGCTCAAAAAACCTTATCTTCTCATTTTTGTCTAACTGAACATGTGTTAAATATAACCAAATCAGCATCTTGCCAAGTTTTTACTTTAAAAAATCATGATTGTAATAATATCATGTTTATTTTTTCACTATCTGCTTGGTTCATTGCACATCCAAACGTTTGGATAAAATATTTTTCCATTTATATTAATTAGTTTTAATCACACTGAATAACCTGAATTCCATTATCTATTATAAATTTTTCAGTAATATCTGTATCAACATGTTCATATTTTGTCTTATAAACAATTCTTTTTATTCAAGCTGCAATAATATTTTTAGTACATTGAAAACAAGGTTGAAATGTACAGTAAACAGTAGCTCCCTCTATGGAAACACCTCTTCTTGCAGCCCATAATAAAGCATTCATTTCAGCATGAATCTCAAATGTATTTGACCATTGATGATGAGCATCTGTATATTCTCAATTCCAGTAATCATTACAGTTCGTATATCAAGCTGGGGTTCAATTGTATCCAGTTGATAGTATTCTAGTATCTTTTACTATAATTGCTCAAACTTGTTTTGAAACACATTTAGATCATTTAGCTATTTCTAAAGCTATATTAATAAAATTTTTATCTTTTAACATAAGTAGTGTGATTATTCATTTATAGTTCAAGTATTTGTAATACTTCAAGAATTAGTATCTAAAGATCAAGTATTAGTAGATCAAGTAAAAACTTCTCATGATCATGAGATATTTTGTAGTGATTGTATATTTTCAATAACTTTCCTTGTTTCTTCTAGTCTTTTTTTTGATTCTTCTATTGCTTGTTGTGTTTTTTCATAAGAATCTTTTACTGTATTATATGTATCCTCTGCTTTTTCAAGTCAATCTCTAATATTATCAATAGTTTCATGAGTCCTATCAACTCATAATTCAAATTTTTCCTTGTATTCTAAGGCTCAACTGTATGCTTTATCATAAGTATTTTCTAATTCTGTCTTAGTTGGAAAATTCGTAACAGTATCATCGAATTTTTCTTTAAAGTTTATAACAGATTCACTTAATCAATCTATACCTATTGTCTTTTCAATATTATCTATGATATGTGGTGCATTAAAAATTAGTAACATATAAGTTACTACAAAAATAATAATAAACCAAAATATTTTTCTAAGCATAAAATAAAAATAAAAGTATAATTAAATTAATTATACTTTTATTTTTTAAATAATCAAGATTATTTTTCATTTCAGAATAAATCTGAGATACTTATATCTTTTTGATTTAAATTTTTATTTAAATCAACTATTTGTTCATCTTTTATAAGATTTTTTTTCATGAGTTTTTTACTAGGTATATTTTTTGCTAGAGGATTGTTTTTTAAGTCTATAGAATATACTTCTGATCTTACCATAGAATGTCTTCAACAATTGTAACATTCTATGTCTATATTTATAGTTGTACCAGCGGCACCAACTATATCAATAGTAGAGTCATTAACCTCAGCACTACATTCAGGGCATTTAAAAGTTTGAGTTAAAGTATCAATCATGCCTTTTAAAGATTGGAAATTCATAACTATTTTATTAAAAAATATTTAATATAAACTTAGTATAACATAAAAATTATTTTTAATCAAGTAAAAATAATTTTTTTATAAAGTTTTTAAAGTTTTCTCTATTCTATGGATAGATTTTTTTACTCATAAAATATATATAAGTTCTAATGCTCAGGGAGAAAACTGTTCTCAACTAAGTGCACACCTAACAGGCCATAAAACTTGTCAATTTTTCATTTCAAATTCTTTAATTTTTACTATAAATACATTTTTTATTTCTTCTATACTTTCAAAATTAGATTTTTTTTCATTTAAAATACTTAATGCAATATTTAATCATTTTTTTACTATTTCAGAATCAGTTATTTTCATTTTTTGATTTATAAGTAAATCATTTCATGGTATATTAGAGTCATTATAAAAAAATGTTGTAAAAGACTTATATTCTGAAAAATTCTTTATTCTAGATTTTAATTCATTAAATATATTTTTATTATAATCTATATCATTTTCATTTAATACTTCATAAAATTCATTATCAAACTTTTTTAGATATGAAATAAATTTATCATAAAGATAATTAGTATCAAGTTTTTTTAAATAATTTGAGTTAAAAAAATCTAATCTATCAATATCAAAAACAGCACCTGATTTATGCACATTATTTAAGTCAAACTTTTCAATTAATTCTTTCATTGTAAAAAATTCTTCTGTTGTTTTTGGATTCCAACCTAAAAGTGAAATATAATTAATAATACTTTCAGTTAAATATCACTTCTCTAAATATTTTTCAACTGCCACATCTCAAGTTCTTTTAGATAATTTTTTCTTATCATTTCATAGTAATAACGGTATATGAGCAAATACTGGTGCTTTCCATCAAAATGCATCATACATTATAATGTGTTTTGGTGTACTAGGTGTCCACTCATCTCATCTAATAACATGAGTGATTCACATAAGATAATCATCAACAACGTTAGCTAAGTGATATGTAGGAAAACCATCTGTTTTCAATAAGACTTGATCGTCGATATCTTTAGTATTTACTGTTACTTTTCATTTAATAATATCTTCAAAAACTATATCTTGTAGTTTTGGTACTTTTAATCTAACTGTATAATTTTCTCCTGCTTCTAATTTCTCTATTATTTCTTCATCTGACAAAAATCTACATTTCTGATCATATTTTGTAGCTAATTTTAAGCTAGTTTGTTCTTCTCTAAGTTTTGTCAATCTTTCAGAACTACAAAAACAATAATAAGCTTTATCTTTTTCTATTAACTCTGTAATATATTTTTTATAAATTTCTAATCTTTCTGATTGATAATATGGTCATTTTTTTCATGGATTATTTGGTCCTTCATCTGGTATAAGTCAAACAGAAGCTAATACTTTTATCATATTTTCAATACTTCATTCTACTAATCTAGTTCTATCTGTATCTTCTACTCTCAACATAAATTTACCATTATGTTTTTTTGCAAACAAATAATTATAAAGAACAGTTCTAAGACTTCCTATATGCAGGTATCAGGTCGGACTGGGTGCAAATCTAGTAATTATATTCATTAAATTCTTGGTTATATAAGTAATATTTTCTGTATTCTATATACAATTCCTTGTTTGTAAAGACTTTTTATTTTGATTTTTTTTATTTTTATAGTAATATATAAATATATTATAAAAAAGTTTTGACAAAACTATAATAGTTTATATATTGTGTATACTGTTTTAATTTTTTAAAATAATATTATGACTACAGAAGAAAAATTTGATTTAATTATTAATAAGTTGACTAGTTTAGAGGAATGACAAGATTCATTAAATAAAAAATATTACTCTCTAGAAGAATGACAAGATTCGTTAAATATGAAATATAATTCTCTAGAAGAATGACAAGATTCGTTAAATAAGAAATATAATTCTCTAGAAGAATGAATAAACATTTTAAAAAAATGACAGAGTTCTTTAGAGAAATGACAGAGTTCTTTAGAAAAATGACAGAGTTCTTTAGAAAAATGACAGAGTTCTTTAGAAAAATGACAAAATTCTTTAGAAAAATGACAGAATTCTATAAAATCTGAAGTCTCTGCATTAAGAGAAGATTTATTTGAATTTAAGAATCAAACAGAACAAAACTTTGAAATAACACATGACTTAATTAATCAAGCGTTTATAAAAATAGGTGAGAATATTCCTTACCAAGAAAAGATAAAACAGATTGATAAAATAATTCATTCTAAACAAACTACTTTTGCTTAATTTACTAAATAAAAAAATAATTATGACTATAAGATGACAAGCTAAACAAATTACATCTATGTTAATACCTACTGTAATTGATAAAACACCTAGTTGAGAAAGAGCGTATGATATCTATTCTAGACTATTAGAAGATAGAGTAATATTTTTGTGAGATGCTATTGATAGCCACGTTGCTAACACAGTTATTGCTCAACTACTATTCTTAGAAAAACAAGATTCTAAAGCACCTATTACTATGTATGTAAATACTCCAGGATGACATGTAACTGCTGGTCTTGCTATATATGATACTATGCAATATATTTCTTGTCCAGTAACAACAGTTTCTATTTGATTATCTGCTTCAATGTGATCTATTATATTAGCTGGTTGAGCTAAAGGTAAAAGATATGCTCTTCCTCATAGTGAAATAATGATTCACCAACCTCTTGGTTGAGCAGAAGGGCAAGCTACAGATATTAAGTTAGCCGCAGAACATATTATTAGAACTTGAGATAGATTGTATACTATTCTAGCAAAACATACATGAAAAAAAGTTGAACAAGTTGAAAAAGATTGTGACAGAGATAATTTTATGACAGCTGAAGAGGCTTTAAAATATGGTTTGATTGATAAGATAATTAAGAATTAGAAAAAAATCCCTGTTACCACAAAAGTGGAACAGGGATTTTTTAATTACCTCCTTAGTAATTTTTAACCATCATCAAGTTTACTTGCAAATTCATTCATTTTAGTAGCTAGTGCTTGAGAATTTCCTCTAAGACTAGTTACATGATGTTGAATAAACTCAGTAATAAAGAAAGGTTTTCTTTCAATAATGACTTTCATCATTTCAAGTAATGGAAGATACGACTCTTCATAAGCACCTTTTTCAATCATTTTTGTCTTATAATCTGGTTCAATACCTTTCATGAATTGGTATAATGAAATAATATCTCCTCGTAGTTCCATGTAGTCATTATCACCATTCATAAATGTTACTGGAAGACTTGGGTCAGATGAAGAAAGAAGTTGTTCTCTCCATAATCTTATAGATTTAGCAAGATTATCAGAGTTAGCAATAAATACAGCTTCTCTCTCATGTAAAGGTTTTTCTTTATCAATCTCTAGATTATTTTGATAACGTTCAAGTGCCTTAATTGTTTTTTTTACCTGAAAATCAAAATTTACTGGATACACAGAAGAACTGTCTGGACTGATTTCGTTATGAGCAGTTATTAAATCATCATTTTGTCCGTTTGAACTTCTATTGCGACCAATATAATCACGAAATGTAAAAAGTATTTGCCTGTACATTCTAAACTGTCCAATCTGCTGATTGTAAACATTATCATTCCAAAATCTAACACCCCAGAAGTTTGTCATTAAAACTTCATCTCTTGAGATATGATTCAAAGGATCCATCATAGCATGTATTGTGGAATTACCATTACCTTCATATTGAACAATATTATAAATATCAGGTTTTTCTGACATAGTAAACATTGCAGTAATTGGTGCAAGCAATGAAAACCATAAAATTACTGCAAAAGGCACTAAAGTTAAAAAAGCCCAATTTGTTTTTAACCATGGTATAAAATTTTCACTAAATTCTGAAACTAACCATTCAACATATTGTCTTGCATACTTTTCAATTACTTCACGATTTTTTTTATAAAATCTGACTAAAAACCAGTCAGATTTTTCACTTTTGTTTTCCATTAAGATACTCCTTTAAATTATTATATGTTAATTTCTAAATACCAAAGCTTATACATTATAATTAGATTTATAGTTAAGTCAAAAGAATAATAAAAGCACATCAAAGAACTAAGAAGGCTAAATAAAAAGAAAAACCCACGGTCGTTAACTACCGTGGGTTTTAAAATCTGTTCAAGTTTTCTCCTTTTTAAATCGTGCAAACAGAGGGTATATGTATTGTTCTATCTTTGGAAAAATATAATTAGCAACAATATAAGTAGGCAAAACAGCCAATATTGTTATAAAAATCTTTCTTCCTATTTTTTTCTGTGTAATTTTAACTACATGTTTCCTACTACTAGGAATATAAAACAAAAAGGCTCCTAATATAACAATTACAACTTGTAACAAAGCTACAAATATTATTATTTTTTCCCACCAAGTATATCTTTTCCACCGTTTTTTTAGTTTTATAGTTCTTGATATTTTTATATTTATTAGTTTTATTTTCCTAACAAAATTAGTAAGTATTTGATATCTATTAATTAACTTATCTATGATAAAAACTTTAGTCAACTCAAATAATCCAAATACAACCAACCCTTTAACTATAGCATATAAACCAAATCCCTTGATTAAGTTCATAATATCAATGGAAGAAACATGTTCTACTACTTCTTCCCAAAAATATATCTCTCCAGCAATAATTGGGAGAGAAACATAAAGTAAAAACTTTGTCATTTCTTTTGACTCAGTCTTATTCATAATTCTTACTCCTAAGTGATCTGAAAGTTGACATATTGTAGTTATTAATACTTACTTGTCAAGCTTTTTTAAATTAAAAAAACCCACCTATCATGGTGGGTAATCATCACAATCCTTATTCCAACGATCACCAGTAAAGATTCTCCCAGTAGAATTTTTTGATAATTTTTTTCTGTCTTCTTTACTAATTCTACACCCGCGAAAGCCACGAGCTGTGGAACAAGATATTTTATTTCGGATCCCATTAGCAGCTTTATTTCCCATGTGATCCATTCCTTTTTTTATTGGTTGTTGTACTTTATGTTCAACAAAATCAGCACTAATATTCCATCCTAGTTTTATGAAATCAATTTTATTTACAATGTACTTATTAAACCATGGCAAAAACTTATTTGTAACCCACGGTGTAATATGTTTCTTTACAAATTCTCTTTCTTTAAGCCAATCAATTAGCCATGATAGAGCAAGAAGTTCTAATAATGGATAAATATATGATACAACAAATGGTGAACCCCATTTTTCAATAAGAACTTTAAATGCTGAGCCCATTGCTAACCACAAACCTTTAAAAAAACCAATTATAGCAACTTTTGCTGCTACGATATTAGCAATATTAATTCCTAATGAACTTGCAAGTAAGCCTATTCCATTTGTTAAAAATACAATTATTGTCATAACAATAGTAACAAGAAAGCCTGGTAAAAATTTCCTAACTTTTTCTTCTGTAGTATACCTATACCACCAAAGGTTTATTGCTGGTGAAAGTTTAGAAATAAAGCTATCATTTAAATGTCTAGAAACTATATGATCCATAAACCATCTTTTACCAGCAAGTAACAAAAGTTTTGTACGTGTCATATTTGTAATAAATATGATTGTTTCAAACCAGGCAGCAACAATTAATGCTTTCGTCGACCTTCCCCATTCAAACAATGAATCAGTAACTAAGCCATATATCAACACTATCATTAAAACAATACCGATAATATATAGTATTTTTTCTTTCTTAGATAATTTTCTTATTTTTCTTTTGAAACCATACAATGTAAGCATGATTCCAATCAAAAAATCATCAAAGACAATTTTCTTCTTCAAGAACCAACTCTTCATTACATACTCCCATAATTAAGATTTTTTACCAAGTGGTCTTCCGTACTTTTTTTGAGAAAGATAAATATATCCGACTAAAAAAAATAGGCTTACAATATTCAAAACTGTTATATTTTCCATAATTTATATTCCTTTTGTTTTTGTTTATATTTTTATTTCTATTTTAGTGTACAAATTATATATAATAACTTGCTTTTGTCAATTTATTGTATATAATCTATATAATCTTATTCTGATTTAGAATTTTGATCAAAAATACAAACAAAAATATAGGAGTTTAATTGTGAAAAAAATAGCAAGAAAATTGTTAAATATTTTTACTAATATTGAAAAACAAGTAAGGGAGTTTATTAATGGTAGATATATTACTGAATAAGTTATTGTTGCCATTGATAAGATTCTCTTGGCTTATTACTTTTTTTCTTCTATTAGAAGGAAAATTGTTCTTTGCCTTTATGGTGATACCTTTTTTTAACAAAACAGCCGAAGCAGTTTTGATTTCTTTTCAAATGGTTATTGATTATTTGATTGAACCTTTTATAGGAGGATTACTGCAATTCATTGTATATCCAATTCTGAGAATTGTTGGAATAATTGGTTTACTAAGTCTTATTATAATTGAACAGTTAAGAAAAAGATTGATTTGGCCTATTATGAAATTCATATGGTACTTGGCTTCACCTATTGTGATGCCAGTATTTGAGTACTTTATCTGGCCAATTTTGAGTTTTACAGTAAATCACTTAATCCTTCCAGTCTTTGCAATAGTTTCTATATTTACCGTAATTACCTTATGGTGGATGTTTGCTGAAATACTATGGCCGATTGTAAAATTGATATGGACGTATCTACTTTTCCCTGCTATAAAATTTATATGGGTTGAGTTTGTATTTCCGTTATTGAAAGTAATTTGGTGGGTAGTAAAAACAGTTAGTATATTGCTTTGGGAAAACCTAGTTAGTCCAATCCTGGATTTTCTTAAATTTGTTTATGGAGTTATCAAACCTTACTGGGTGCGTATTCCGTTTGTAAATCAAGTATTGATTCCAGTATACTTTGGAGTTGTCTGGCCATGGATTGAAGAATATATAATTCATGGTTTCATTGTAAATGCAATTCTTATTGTATTTATTATGTTTGAGGAGATTATCTTATCGCCATTAAGGAAAGTAAGGGTTCTCTTCATTGAGAAATTCATTAAAAAACTTTCTCCATATGCTACAATTGGTTTATTTGGCGGTTTAAAAACCAGTGAAGGTTTAATGAAATTTGGTTTGATAATTTTCAAAGATAGTCCGACTATACTCACTACTATTTTTGTACTTGATGGTTTGTTTGGGTTTATTTCTCTACAAATTCTGATTCATGGTAAAGAAAATCTGAAAGAATTTAGATTTTATAGAGTTGGTGCTATTTATGTATACAGAGTAAAACGTGACTTTAAGAAAAAACCTGTGTATATGAAAATTCAAACTAGAGTTGAGAAAATCAAGAAAAAGGTTATTACTATTAAGGAGTTAATTGCGGATCGTCTAAAAACGTTCAAAATTAAAATCTTTGGTGAGGAAGAAGGTACTATTTCCAAACTCACAAAAAAACGAATTAAAGCCTATATGGCTAAAAAACGTGAAGAAAGAGCAGCTAAACGAAAAGGAGAAGAATTAGCTGAAACGTTTGCTTAAAAAGTAAACAACGAAAAAATCCCGACCGGTTAACCGGTTGGGATTTTTATTTTCTACTAAGCCTCCTTCAACTTAGTTATTCGTTACTATCACCATCAGAACTTGCTCCACGACCATCAATCGTACGCTTAAGTGTACGAGCATTAACTTTAACAGCTACAAATGCTGCCAAAAAGTTAACAACTGTCATAATAGCAAACTGAGGTGAAGCAAAAACTTTAAATTGTTCAGTAGTGAATGATAGTACAAAAAATACTACCATTACCATAGAAACATAATTTAGCATTTGAGCTTCCCATGTATTGTCAATACCAGGAACTGAAACCTTCATGATATCAACAAGAATTAATAAACTCATCATCAGGTAAATCATATCACTGATCAGTATAGCAGTTTGATTTCCAAATTGATAGATTTCTTGATGTGTAAATACACCCAAAAAACCAATTAACCAATAAACTCCTACCAACCATGTCATTGAAGGAACCCATAGAATAACTTTTTTACCAACTCTAAGTATCCAAGGTTTACCTTTTATTGTTCTTTCTGCTACATGAGCAGTCACTCCTGCATTTTGCATTTCTATATACCTCTTTCTTTTCTTATTTATAAAACTGAAATACTCAGTAAATACATTTTACTTAAATTTACTACCTTGTCAATAAGTATATCAAAAAAAACTGTAGAAAGTATAATACATTTTGTGGATCGTTGGAAATATTTGATGAATTGTTTTTTGTTTTAAACACAAAAATCCCACCGTTTTTACGGTGGGATTTTCTTTTTCTAATAATTAAATTAGTCTCCTTTTTAATTTAAAACACTAAGCAATTGTTCAGTTATTGGTCCTTTTGTCTTTTCATCTTTATTAAGTGCAATAGCTAAACCTCTTGCTTTTCCAAGAAACATTTGAGTCTTTTCAAATTTTTCTGTCATATCGTTAAGACTACGAGCATTATTTTGATTTACCTGATTCTTTACAGCTTCAAGCATATTCTTAACATCTGTTCTAACCTTAAGCTCTATTTTAAAAGCGCTTTCAGCATTTTTCAAAGCTTCCTCACGAGCAGACAAAGTTTTAGCAATTTCCTTATTAGCTGCAGCGTCACTTGCATTAACAATTTTTGCATCATTAACAATTGTCATCTGAGTAGTCATCTCACTCATCATCTTCTCAATACCTGATGTATCAACCTTTATAACACTCCCTTGAGACTCCTCAACCATCTGAGTTAAACCTTCCAACTTATTACTCAAATCAATCAAAGTACTTTCAATCTCATCACTTGAATCATCAGATGACGATCCTTCTTGTGATTTAATTTTCAGTTTCTTAATCTTTTTAAGAGCCGAAGTCATATCTTTAACCATTTCAGGGGTGATCATCTGAGATTTTAAATCTGAAATTGTATTAAGAGTTTTTCTCATCACTTTAGGTATATCAAACTTTTGATTACTAACACTTGATTCAAAAATCTTTTCCACTTCTTTCAGAGCAGCTAATGAACGTCTAAGTAACTCAATCTCTTTTGATTGAGATTTGATTTCACTCTTATTAGAAATGATAACATCAGTCATGCTAGACATAATTTTTTTACCAGCTTCAATTTCCTTATTTGCAAAATCTAATGCTATTGTTATTTCTTTATATTCTTCTCGAACAGATCTTAATGATCTTTCTGTATCAGGAAGAGTTTCTTTTGCAGATTCAATTAAATCAAGATAATTAATAGCAGAAGCAATTCTTGTGATAGCCTGTAAAACCATAAAGATTATTAATGTAATAATCCATTCTTTATTGACTGTGCTAAGGTTTTGCCATAATGCAAACTCCATTTCTCCGACAGCAATAAGTGGTAAAAATACTTCACCAGATGGTTTAAAATATGCAAACATATAAAAAATAACTGGAAAAGTTACAATTATATGTAAACTAAAAAACCAAATCTTTTTTATTAACCAGGTCATGTTTTTGTTGCTCCTTTATTGTTTGTTTAACGAAAATCGACCGTAAAACATTATAGAATATTAATCTTATTTGTCAAACTTATTTATTTTGTATACTCCTTTACCATCAATTGCTAAATACAAATTACCATCATTATCAAAATCAATACCTTCTTGGTCCCAACTATTTGAAAGTTGAATACGTTCTATGATAGTACGAGAAGAATAATCATAAGCTAGAATCAAGTCTTTATTATCACTTAATAAATATAGTAAACCATTTCTTTCTGCCATACCAGCTAAATCAGGAATTGGAATATGATTTATAGAAACAATATGAAACTTATTATTCCCCTTTCTTTTTACTTCAAATACCATAGAAGGATCTTTAACTTTTTTTCCAGTTTTCAAATTGTATGATTGATTTACTAAAAAAATTCTACCTTCAAAATTCACAATACCTTCAATACCATGTTTTTTATCCATTTTAAGAATCTTATGACCTTTATATTTCCGACCAATAGAATATTCCCTAATTACTTTAAATGAATCAACATCTACTACCAGTAAGTTATCGACTCCTTCAACAGCTAAAATAAGCTCATTAAAATCAAAACCATTAGTAACTCCTTCTAAATCATAATCTCCAAGTTTTTTTTCTCTAAGAATACGACCATCCAAAGTAAGTTCAAAAATTTTACCTTCATCTTCAACAACAAACAAAGTATTTCTAAGCTCATGATACATAACCCCCGAAGCTTCCTTTATAGAGGTATTTATAAAAACTCCTTCAGCAAAACTGCTTTCAATTGAAACAATCAAAAAAAATACTTTAATTAAAGCTTTCATTTTTAAAAAACTCCTATAAATATTTAATAAAAAAGTAGCTCAACTACATATATGTTAAACTAAATTTAATTATAATTATTTATAACTATATGTCAATTATTATTAATGTAATCCCTCACTGTACCTGTCGAAAAAGTTAAAAAAATCAAAAAAACTTTTGACAAAAAATAGCTAAAAACAAAAACAATGCTTTAAATGAAGCCATTTAAATAATAACAAAACATTTAA
>Ga0233436_1000658_pt1 | contig 35459 bp, 39 predicted proteins | sample SI_122_August201_2_FD_182723 | JGI IMG/M metagenome (GOLD analysis project Ga0233436, IMG submission 182723) | Seawater microbial communities from Saanich Inlet, British Columbia, Canada - SI_122_August2016_150_MG | ecosystem: Environmental > Aquatic > Marine > Inlet | place: Canada: British... | reverse complement strand
AGTTATATGGCATGATACAAAAATCAAGTGAAAATAATACGTCGTCTGATTCACAGAGGAATGCTATAATTACAAAAAAAGGAGAATATCAGACCCAACGTCAAATTATTAACCAAACCAAGAATCAAGTTGAAACTCGCGAACAAACGACATTAAAACAACAAAAACTCGCAAATTATAATTTGTATATTTTCGTGTTGGATATGTTAGCCAAATTTGAATCGACAAAATTACTTCCTCAACAAGGAGGTAAGTCTAAACATAGACGCAAAAAAATGCGTAATACAACTCGTAAAGTGAAAAAATTGAAATAACAACTGTATATTGAGTGCGATATATAAGTTGACAATTATATATGGAGGCACCTTTCGTATATTACAGGAATGTCGCATGCAAATGCGACAAAACACCAATAGAAGATACGATTGACGTTCAATGTGGTGAGTGCATTAGTGGATATAAAGGAACCGACCGAGACCCATATTGCAATTGTACGCAGAAGGTGACGACCTTGATGATATGTATTGAATGCAATAATATCCGAAACAATATACAGACACTCAACGATGAATTGGACGACTTATTATTTGATTTATCACGTCAGATACGAAGATATGATCCAGAAGTTGATGCTATGTTGAATAGACTAAAACAAATATCAATCGAATTGAGACAATTAGACCGTAAATTACTTGAAAAAATATAACTAATAAATTCCCAATATAGGTATATCTAATTTTTTATTGACAATACATATTTGAAAAAAGTATTTCAAATATGTAATAACAAGAGTAAAAATGTTCAAGTGCGGGCTCGAACCGCAGGCCTTCGGCTCATAAGACCGATGCTCTAACCAACTGAGCTACGAGAACAAAAATAGTTTATAGACATATTAGGTCTATCTCAAGCCCCCTTCCTCGCTTAAGATTGTGAGATACTAACTGCTGGTCTCCAGTAGACATAATCTTCATTAATATTACAGGTAACAACCAATAGTTCCATCGTTAAATGGAATATCTCTCCATTTCCCTATTGTAGGGGACTTTGTGAGGGCGTCCCTTACTGCCCCGCACTCGATGTGGGGCTTGAACCCACGACCACACGCTTAAAAGGCGTGCGCTCTACCAACTGAGCTAATCGAGTATTGAAACTTTTATTGTGGTTTCATCACAAGTTGTATGACCGGTTCCCCCGATATTATATATATGGATGTTTTTTTAAGTACTTTGTATTATATATTTACCTGCACAATGGTCTACTTTTTCTTATTAAAGACAGGTTTTCCATTTTTAAAATGTCCTACCTCGTCTCCAATTTCGTCGTCTTTGTCAATACTATAAATAATGCCATCAATTTCATTTGTGGTATAATATAATTTCTTTTTAATCGTCACTTCATATGCTTCTTCTTCTTCAGATTCTTCCTCTTCTTCGACTTCAACTTCGACTTCCTCTTCTTCAGATTCTTCGACTTCCTCTTCTTCAGATTCTTCGACTTCCTCTTCTTCAGATTCTTCGACTTCCTCTTCTTCAGATTCTTCGACCTCAACTTCGACTTCCTCTTCTTCAGATTCTTCGACCTCAACTTCGACTTCCTCTTCTTCAGATTCTTCGACCTCAACTTCGACTTCAACCTCGACTTCTTCTTCTTCGACTTCCTCTTCTTCAGATTCTTCGACTTCCTCCTCTTCTTCGGATTCATGAGATACAATGCTAGTTGTATCATTTGTTTGGTCGTCGGTTAATTCTATAGTATTTTCAATATTAGGTAAAATTGGTAATTTTTGAGATATGTCAGTTCTCCATGTTGTCTCACCATCGTCTCCGTACACAATTTGAGAACCTTGTTGTGCACCATTATCAGAGACTATCTCGTACGTAATATTTATGTCATTATTGTTTGTAGAGGTGGACAATTCATCTATTGTCATTTTTTCTTGTTTAATATAAACCTTTTCATTTGTTTTGAATGGAACATCTTTTGTATGGGAACAACAACAAGGGGGTTGTTTATTTGTAAGCATTTCAATGACCTTTTTTAATGTCCTGTTTTCAGAAACAAGATCCTTATTTTCCTTATCCAATACAAGGACCCGCTTGATCGCGCGTTTTACAAACGGGATTTTTGCGATTGAGTTGTAATTTTCGAGAAGAATTTTGTTAGCTACCATGATGAAGTATAATAATATATCATTTATTATATGATTATATCATTTTCAATTTTATATCTTATACAATCACCAGTATATTTTCTGCCAATCAGATGGAAATAGATCATCTGTGTTATGTGTTAATGCTGGTCCAAACCAAGTACTCGGGTAACATACATGTTTGTTTTTATTTGAATTAAAATATGCAGCCCACCAACTGTAAGTACTATTGGCAATAATATTATGGTCGCAACAACTCATAATTAGCATTTGTTTCCAATCATCAATTGCATCATCAACTTTAACAAATTCTACTTCACTGAAACTGGTTTGTAATCTAGAAACAATTTTCGACACAGATTCATTATCTATCTCCTGACAAAAATATAACACCCGAATTTGATGTGTCTTACCCATTAACATATTGCAAATTGCATTATAATAGTAACTGTATGGCATAAGTGGATGACACTGTTGTATATTCACATAATCTCCTAATCTGAAATGCATGCTAATTGTTGTTTTATCTGTGAATAAATCATAATATTGTGCCTTTACAGATACTTGTTGGTCTGACAATTTAATCATGTTGGATATATTTCCCCATGACTTTTCAAAATATTTATAACTTTGAAAATACCCAACTAATAAAACGCGATCAATTGTATTTTCTGGAATTTTAACATAACGAAATGACGTTTCACAGTATTTGGGTAGGCATGCGAGTGTAGCATTGTTGATAGTTGTATTATTATACGTAGTATAATTACGCAATTCAGACAAAAACGTTTCCCAGTACGTAGAACGTACCGTACCACATGTTAACTCATTTGTGTATGAAAACATAAAATCTTTATTGCATTCTAGACCGTGCGCCATACATGTAAAAATTTGAAATAATTGGTTCCCCAGTCCACCTTTTAGATCAACTGAGACAATAGTAGACATTAGTATACATATTGTGGTATATTTATATTCTTTCCTTTTCTTGTTTACTCTTACAAGAAAAGGAAATTATAATCCAAATGTTTCTTTGATTATATCTGTTTTGCTCGGTCCCTTTTTCTTTTCGCTTTGGCGCTTCACCTTATATACTCCAGTATTATTCGAAGCAGTCGTTTTACTATAACTGTTGTTTGTAAAATCTTCATTGTCTTCGTGAAGTTCTGGTAAAATCCGCGTCATTGGTTTATCCACTACTAAAAGCATATGATCTGATTTAAGTAACTTTCTATATTCTTGAATTGATAGGTTACCATAATACTTGTCTAATAAATAATATGGATTGGGTGCGGGCTTAATATTTTTCTTGAAATTATACACCTTTCCATATATTTGATTGAGTAAGTGATATCGTTCAAATTTTACAGAATCATCGATATTTTCCTTCATAAGATGTGCAACCGCACATTCTGGTCTACAGAATGATCCATATCCATATACCACGCTATTCATGTCATATTTAGGAATATAACACGATGGGTTATCATATTCATACGTACACCAAAAACATGCTACTTTTTTATCTGGATACTCTGATTTGTATAATTGCAGTTTGATTTCTTTTAATTTAGTGTTAATGTCTTTCATACTAATATCATCATCATCATCATTTTCACATTGACTATCCATTTCGGATAAACTGAATTTCTTACATACATTGCATATGTGGTTGCTCGTATTAGAATCTATCACGGTTGCTGAAGGTAGATTGTTATCAGTAGTTTCATATACAGAAAATGTAGTATTCATATCATAATTCGCGACAGATGGTGGTGCTTCTGGGTTATATTCAAGCGGATCGCTTACATATTGTGATATGGTATTATTATGTACGGACAAGTCGTCCATGCAACACTTAAGATGTAAAATTACATTCGAAATCACATCTGGGTCTACCATTGTTTCGCTCGGCTTCAATACCAATTTACCACCCTTTGGTTTTCGTCCGCGTTTCTTTACAGTTTGTTCGACAGGTGCGTCATTTTCTGCTGCTGCTGCTATTTCCGCTTCTATTTCAGACTTCTTTTTTCTTCCACGTTTCTTTTTTATAGGTTCTTCTGTATTCATATTAACCGGTTATAAGTAATTATTCGTGATAATGTTTATATTGTTTATATAATGTATTTCGCCGAATATGTATAATACATTACACAAACTATATAAGTGTAAAATTATATATAATTAATATAAATGGAAAAAAACAATTATTTGACTACTCAGATTATTACATATATGGGTAATAAGCGAAAATTATTACTATATGTAAACGATGTTCTCGATGATATATGTAAAGATGTGGGTTGTGATACGTTAACTATTGGCGACGGATTTTCCGGTTCGGGTATAGTTAGCCGATTATTTAAACAACGATCTACCAAATTATATACAAATGACATAGCCGGATATAGTAAAACATTAAATACATGTTATTTGTCTACTCCAACATCTAGTATGCGCGGTCGAATCAATAAATATATTGACACAGCGAATGATATTGCTAATAACACGACCGAAGTATCTGAGCCGTGGATATCAAAACATTGGTCTCCAAAAGATACCACTATCGTTGAATCCGAACGTGCATACTTTACGCGCGATAATGCGATTAGAATAGACGCCATTAGAGATTATATAGAAACTATACCCGTAAAGTACAGAGATCACTTAACGGCACCGTTATTAGTAGAAAGTTCAATACATAACAATACAAACGGCCAATTTTCCGCTTTTTATAAAGATGGCAACAATGTCGGTAAATATGGTGGAAAAAAGGAAGTAGATATAAAGCGAATCACGCAACAAATAAAACTACCATATCCAATATACGATACAAATAAATGTGAAGTGCATGTTTCGCAACTGGATACAAATGAATGGGTAAAAAAAATACCCGAAGTAGATGTTGTATATTATGATCCTCCGTACAATAAACACCCATACGATATATATTATTTTATGTTAGATATAATTAACAATTGGAACAAAGGACTCGATATTCCAGACACAAATAGGGGACAACCTAAAGATAGAATCAAGTCAAAATACAATAGTAGTATACATGCCGAATCCGCATTAATTGAGTTATTGAATAATACCCGATCCAAATATATTATATTATCATATAACGACAAAGGTATTATACCCATATCAAAAATGGATACTATTTTGAAGGTTTTCAAGAATGTAAATAAAATACCGATCGATCATAAAGTATATAATCGATTAAAGGGAATTAGTAATTATAAACGAGAAAAAGAGTACAGTCAAGTAAAAGAGTATTTATATGTAATCCAAAAATAGGAGAGAAAATCATATATGGTAAATAATATATGATTTTTGTATGAATTAGCAATTGTAGCAATCTCTACATGCTGGTACATAGTTACTTGAACCAATAAGTACTTGTTGTTCCTCGTTAGACAATCGTTTTGAAAAGATAGCATTTTTGTTACATTTTGCGCACTTTGCGTGTAATTTAATAACATTGTCTGACATGGGAATTAAATCCAACAGCCCACCAAACTTACATCGTTTAAAATCACCATCTAATCCGCAAATATACACCTCTTTTCTATGTTTTTCTACTAATGTAATTACGCTATCATATAAATCGGGAAAGAATTGACCTTCATTAATTAAAATTACATCGTATGTGCAAATTTCGGGTTCTTGACATACCTCTTTAATAGTATTGGCGAATACACATGGTATCATTAATTTATCATGTGTTGACAACATAGAATTATGATACCGGGTGTCGTCGGCATAATTGACAACCTTTACCTTTTTTTGTTCCGCTGTTTTTTCATTATATATATTGATTAGTCGAGTGGTTTTCCCCGAAAACATTGGCCCAATAATGAGTTCAAGGTAACTGATCTGTGAATTTGACATTAGAATAGTTAATGGGTAATTATTATATTATTTTCGATAATATATTATATAGATAATAAATCAATTTTTAGTGTAGATATATTGAATTGGAAATCCTCAAGGGTATAAACAGATGAGTTATTAATATATAAAGGCGTAAATAAAAATATGGCATGCCGTCGTAATATACCATGGGTAGAAAAGTATAGACCAACCCGATTTGAAAATATTGTTCTAGATCAAACAAATCGTAGTATATTTGAAAATATTATTAAAAACGAATATTTTCCAAATTTATTATTTTATGGTCCACCCGGAACTGGTAAAACTACTACTATTATCAATTTAATAAATGAATATCAACGCACATATAGTAAAATTAATAAAGAAAACGTAATACACTTAAATGCGTCAGATGAACGTGGTATTGATATAATTCGTAATCAGATCCAACAATTTGTAAAATCAAAAAATTTCTTCGAGGTAGGCATAAAGTTTGTAATCTTAGATGAAGTAGATTATATGACAAAAAACGCGCAACAAGCATTAAAATATTTAATTCAGTCAACCAATTACAATGTTCGATTTTGTTTAATATGTAACTACATCAGTAAATTAATTGTATCATTGCAGAGTGAATTCATATGCATTCGATTCAATCAACTTCCTGAATCTGATATATATAATTTTGTGAAACAAATTTCCGAAAAGGAGGGATTATCGTTATCTGATCGCGTTATTACTACCATTCAAAATACGTACAAATCAGATATACGGAGTATGATTAATTTTATACAACTTAATCAGAATTTAACAGAATGGAATGATAGTGTAATTACCAACGATACGTGGAAAAATATGTATGAGTTACATCGTTGCGAAAAGTCAACTGAATTAAAAGAATATATGCAAACTGTAAGCATTCAATATAATACAGACAAAAAGGGGATTATATTAAAATATTTTAATTATATTATACGTAATAAAATAGAAAACATAACGCCCATTTTTTTCGACAAGGTTGAGTCGATCGTACACTCAACTAGTAATGATTTGAATAACATACTTAACTATTTCTGTGAGAATTTCAATGACACATATGTATAAAATTGAAACGATATAACAATATCTATATTGATTATTAATATATATAGATAGATAAATATGGAAACGTTATTAGACGATGAATGGAACTCGTTTTTATCAAATCAAGAGTTAAATGCGTATGATTTTACATCATTGAACTCTAGTTATAATGAAAATAAAAGTCATGTTAATGAAACACTGTCTATTAACATGTCATCAGAAGATACGCATGATACTATATCACAAGATGCTGGAAGTATACCAATATGTGATGATTTGTATATTTCAACAACCACAAAAGTATTGTTTTTGAACTGTCATATCGACATTCAGGGTATATTCTGGAAGATACCAGTAATAGACTATTGGAAATCATGCGATGGAGTATTAAAAAAACAAATAAAAATCGTATCTTCTACAAAAGAAGATTTTGATAATTATAAAAGTAAATTGGAAGGAATAAATTATTATAATGAAAATATTATTAAGCAGATTGATAATCCCACTGCTAGACGTATCAAGTTTAAAGACGAGCGTAAGATTACAATTGGGATATCTAAAAAAGACATAATGACATGTAGAGGTAAAGTAAAAAACGCTTTTTATAATTGCGTTGCTATTATCATCCGATTCAAATATAATACTGGTTTTCGAGAAATACATGTAAAGGTGTTTAACACTGGTAAACTTGAAATACCGGGGGTATTGAATAACGAAATATTGACAATCGTGAAGAAAATGGTACTTGATTTATTAACTCCATATGTAAATGAAACACTGCACTTCTTAGAAAACGATAAAGAAAATAATGTATTAATTAATTCAAACTTTAATTGTGGATATTACATTAATCGTGACAAATTATATTCTATATTACGTAGTTCTAAATATAATATTGAAACTGCATATGATCCGTGTAGTTACCCCGGTATAAAATGTAAATTTTATTTCAATATGGATACTGACCTTGATATGGAAAAACAATCAGGTCAAGTACTTACCGAAGATAGGAACATGAAAATGAGTGAATTGGGAGATACTAAAAAATACACAGAAGTATCATTTATGGTTTTTAGAACTGGAAGTTGTTTAATTGTTGGAAATTGCACGGAGAAAATACTACGATTTGTATATAGTTTCATAACAAAGATATTACATGATGAATATTATAACATAAATGTGAAAAACACAGACACTACCCCAAAAATAAAAAAGGAAAAAGTAAGAAAGAAAAATATTATTGTATCAAATGAATATTATAACATTATTCGGAATACAACCATGTAACCAAATCGTCAGTTATTCAAATTATCTTAACAAACTGCGTTTTAAATCTTCAATAGTGCAAAACAATATCGTTTTTTTGCTTGATCTGTTATAGAACCACTATGTTTTACAAATTCATTCATGAATTTACTGTATGTAAAATATATTATTAGCGGTTTAACTATTTAAAGTAAACGTCACATAACTACATATATTATAGAATGCAAGACACTTCTTCCGAAAAAAACGCAAGTAATTATAAATTACCAGAGAATACCACACTTCAACACGCAATTAAATTGTCAATCGTAGATGATAAACCAATTATGATGGATTACTGGACGGCATCCCTCGAAAAGTCTGTGTTAATCGGTGTAAAGGATAGTCAAGAAAAACTATTAGTCAAGAGCGAGGATGAGTATACCAGTCCCATTTCTAAAATTTACAAGGTAGGATCTGAATACATTGTTATGACTGAAAATTCTATTTATATTGTAGATGTTGAGATCCCAACAAAGAGAATTTCTTAATAGAATAAGATGTAATTACAACATTAGTCATTACACCTTACGATAGACCTTTTATGATATGTTCCAATTGTTCAACCGACAGTTCATTTGGAAATTCAATATCAAATTCAATAATCAGTTTACCAATAATATTATCACGTTTCATACCTAGTCCTTCGATTATTTGTTTATGTCCGGGTTTTATTACAATTGATGGATTTATATTATTCATCCCTAATTTTTTTCCACTTACATGTACGAAGTCAAATGTAAAACCACATAATGCGTCTTTTAATGAAATCTTTTTGCGGTAACATAAATCTAAACCAATGCGATGAAATATATCATTCGATAGTACATTTACAACAAGTTTAACGTCTCCTCGCATGGTTTCATGCGCGTTTCCCTTCCCGACCAATGTGATTATTTCGTTATTATCAATGCCGACTGGTATCTCAACTTGAATCGTTTCAACCTCGGGACGCCTTGTACCATTTTCATGTACCCATCTTTCAATTTCAACTGGTAGAGTTAATCCCGAATATGCCTTTTCTAATGTTATATTCATTTGTTGAGTAATTGGTTCGGGTTTGTTAATTCTCACATTGCTACGGAAGACATGCGTTGTAGCAGTTCCATTGTGAAATATTTGAATATTTGGCATGGCTGAATTCATATGGGCACCATTAAACATCATATTAAACATATTGTCCATGTTATGAAACCCTTGAAATGGATTCATATTTGTTCCATTTCGTTCATTGTCATATTCTTGTTTTTTTTCTGTATCCCCTAATATTTCATAGGCCGTGCTTATTTCTTGAAACATTAAGGTCGCATCTGAACTTTGATTACGATCGGGGTGATATTTTAACGACAACGCGCGATATGCTTTCTTTATTTCTATATCAGTAGCAGTATTCTCTATACCCAAGGTTTGGTAATGAGTTTTCGGCATTATTATACTATAGACAATACGTTTTTATAACATTTTTGAATAAATGATATAAATTTACTTTGTTAGAATAATATACTATATTATGACTTATCAAAATAATGACAATACGTTTATTAATAAATATAAACCCTATTTTATTAATGATTTCAGTATAAGCCAACATTTAAAAGAAACTATTCATACATTAATCGACATTGATAATCTAAATTTGTTATTTGTAGGGAACCCATGTTCTGGTAAAACAACATTATTGTATGCGATAATTCGAGAATATTACGGATTATCCAAAACGGGTTCTTTTCCAACGCATGATATTCTCTTCATAAATAATTTGAAAGAACAAGGTATTCAATATTTCAGAAATGAGATGAAAACATTTTGTCAGTCAAGAAGTTCAATACACGGAAAAAAGAAACTCGTTATCGTTGACGACATTGATAGTATTAACGAGCAAAGTCAACAAGTATTTCGTAATTATCTAGATAAATATAAAAATAATATTAACTTCATTTCTGTGTGTTGTAATCTTCAAAAGGTAATTGAAAGTATGCAATCTAGAACGCACATTATAAAGATTAACCAACCGTCGACGGACGAAATAAGAACGATTATGAATAAAATTATACATCAAGAGAACATAGTAATTGATGAAGAATCGAAGGATTATCTAGTTAATATTTCAGAAAATTCAATTCGATTGTTGATTAATTACCTAGAAAAAATTTATATATTAGGAAAGCCGATTACGATTGAATTATGTAGACAATTAGTATCTAATATTTCATATGAAACATTAGAAGAATATTTTCACTGCATAAAAGATAAACAATTATACTCGGCTATTCATATATTATATAATATACATGATTATGGGTACTCTGTTATAGATATTTTAGACTGTTTTATCTGTTTTGTAAAACAGACCAATATATTATCCGAAGATACAAAGTACGAAATTATCCCATTTTTATGCAAATACATAACTGTTTTTCATAATATACACGAAGATGGTATAGAATTGGCACTATTTACAAATAACTTATATGATCTATTTCATTCATAACACATTGGTATACGATGAGGGTGTATTATCTACTGAAATTATAATTTATCTAGATAATATACACACTTTAAGATTTAAAATAGTATGAATTCGCAGATTTTTAAACAACGCGCACCATTAAATATTTTATATAATTTACTAGATCTAATCGCACTAAAAAAAGAAAATTATTACACCATTGATATGAATTCCTATAAAAAAATGATATATAATAATTATCATATTAAATTTTGCGAAGAGTTGAAATCATATTACCATGACGGTAAACAATTTTATTTAGAACGTAAAATAACATATACCGCATTTACTACTATTTTACGTCAGTTGTGTAAACATGGTGCCGTTATGTTTACCTCCAAAATTAATTATAATAAATCAAAATACAATATCGATTACACCATCTATTTTTAACCCTTTGTAATTTCAAAAAAACTATATTCATATACTATAGAATCAAGTCGAGTTAATGTTATTTAGTTCAAAAAATGCATCCACCTATATACTAACAATTGGAGTTATAATGGTTGCTAGTTATTTTTCAGACAAATACAAACAAGCATTTGAAACAAATGATGAATATGAACTTATAAAGAAATATTTATTAAACGATTCTCCATTATATGGATACAATCGTCCTAAAATTTGGATTCATACTAAATATGAAATAAACGCACGTAAATGGAAAGATTTTTATTCTAGAAACACTACTGATTTAAATCAACCATACGTGCATCTAACAATTAAAACTATCATCGATCATTGTGGTGAAGATTTTAACATTTGTCTAATTGATGATGAATCGTTTAGTAAATTAATACCTTCATGGGATATTGATTTGAGTCAAATAGCAGAACCGCAACGAAGTCAGTACCGTGAATTAGGATTATTACAGTTAATCTATTTCTATGGTGGTATGACGGTTCCAAACTCATTCGTATGTAAACGAAATTTAAAACCGTTATTCGATGAAGGCACACGATGGAACAAACCATTTGTCTGCGAAAGTGTAAACAGCAATACATATCTACTAAAGAATGGAAGTTCAAAATGTTTTGCGCCAGATATATCATTTATAGGGGCACATAAAGATGATCCTACAATGTTAGAATTGGTTGAATACTTAAAAAATCGTAATCACAATAGTCATATATCCAATGAAAATGAATTTATGAAGGATACATCATTGTGGTGTTCCAGTGCCATTCAAAATGAAAAGATGAATATCATAGACGGACAGTGTATCGGTGTAAAGAATGCAAATGGAAAAGCAGTTTTATTAGAAAATCTCATGGAAGAAGCATATATCCCATTTCATGATAACTGTTATGGAATTCACATACCCGCCGATGAGATACTTAAACGACAAAAGTATCAATGGTTTGCGGTATTGTCATCCGAGGCAGTATTAAATACTACCTCTATTATTTCAAAGCATTTATTATCGGCAGTTTCAGACAAGCAAGATGCGTATACCAAAGACAGTGAAAAACGCAGTGTAGTTACCATATAAATTATATAATAATACAATATAAAAGTTTTCTATTATATTGTGTAACAGAGTTACATAAAGAAATGAATTGTAACAATGAGGAAGTTGATAAGTTGATACACGATTCAACTAACACTATTGAAAACATATTTTCAAAATACAAAAATGACGAATATATGTTGTCAAAGATTTATTCTTACGTAAATACACAATTGCCGAATATTATTGATAACATTAAATCATCACATGAATTGAGACTTACACGAATGGAAGAACTCACTACCGAACAAGATAATTTTATTCATTCATTTTTTAATGACAATCAATATTTTTTCGTTCCTACCACCGAACGGTTTTTTTATTACGACGGCATTCATTATCAAGTTATAAATGAAGATGACATCTTACATAACATCTTAACCACAATTACACGTGGAAAAAATCTGATGACTTGGAAACAGCGAACCAAAATTCACATTATGAAGCGTATAAAGGACATGAATCTTACACAAAGTATACCCGAATCCGATACGATACAAAGTGTTATTGATGCACTGTATCCTTCTCTATTTCCTTCACGAAATGAAGTCAAATATTTTCTAACCATTCTAGGTGATAATATCCATCGTAAGAATACTAATCTTATTCATTATATTCAACCGTCGTCTAGACAATTTATAAAAGAACTTAACTCGATTTGCCAATTCTTAATCGGTAATAATTTATCACAAACCTTTAAAAACAAGTTTCACGACCATAATTATGAAGACTGTCGTTTGGTAAATATAAGCGACACAGTTCGACACGAACATGTATGGAATCAAATTATTCAACCATTGTCATTAGATCTTTTATGTGTGGCCTCACATTACTCACTTCGTTATGGATCATCTGATGATTTTATAATGAATTATAGTAATGATGCGGAACTACTCGATTCGGTTTTTTATGTAAAAGAAATGGATACATCTACACTAATTTCGAAATTTATATCCGACTACATAGACATTAATTTATCTGAAAATAGTGAAACAATTGGAAGTGTCATACCGGATAACTATGATGGGTTAATACGCACACCACAAATAACGTGGAAAAATATGCAATATTTATGGAAACACTTCTTAGATGCTAATAACCTCCCACCGATTATGTTCTTAAATACATTTAAAACAATATTGGTTGGAAAATTAACACCATATTTTAACGAAGAACAAGATTCATTTATTGGTATATGTAGTAAACATTTACCGGCTATCCAAAAATTTTTACATTTTTGGAACGATACTATTGTGTTAGACACTACAGAGTTCGATTTTGAAATAGAAGAAATTGTTTGTTTATTCAAAAAATGGGGGGTAACCAAGAATATAGGCAGTGTTAATCTAAACGATAAACAAATTATTGACTTAATACAGTATTTTTTCCCATCTATTGATATTGAACGCGATAAATACATTATTGGAATCCGATGTAAACTATGGGATAAACAATTGGATATACAAGTCGCATTAGATAACATGAAAGAATCAACTAGAAATAAATTTACTACAACTGGCGTTTCGTCGCCCAGTTTACTTCCGAATATTTCTATCTATGACACATATATTTACTACTGTAAATATTACTCGTCTGGAAATTCACAAATTGTTGGAAAAACATACTTTGAAAAATATGTATTCGAACACTTTGAAGAATATATTATAGATAGTAAATATTTGTCACCCGACTGGTACATACTATAGTCAGCATTATTGATTATCGGTAACCCATATTCTAGTATACATATGTGAGTTATACTAGAATTACTTTTTCTTACGCGTCTTGTTCTTCTTTACATATCCAAACTTCCCTTTCTTTGCAGAATATCCATGTTTCTCTAATCTTTGCTCCTTTTTCGCACTTTTATATTTCTTCGCAGAAACGATTCTACCACGCTTGTTCATCAATATATCATCAAATGTAAGACCAGCCTTTGTTTTATACGCAGTTCTATTATACACTTGTTCTCGTGAACCAAATAATTCCTTATATTTTTTTCCTTTTACTGTATATGTTCCATCTTCAGAGCGGACGGGGCGTTTCATTCGTATTATATTATATATTGTAAAGATATTTTCTTTTTCTAGAGAGAGGCACTATGGCTAATATTGTCTATACACTCTAATCGACATTTATCGCATATCACCAATTCGGGAGGTAAGTCGTCTAATTCTGTTTCTCCGTACATTTTATTCGTCGCATACCCATTGTAACTTGGCAACTCAATATCAATGACACTACCGTCATCGCTTCGGTTATACTGACATAAATATTTGCATAATTCATTGTCTTTCGCAGTATAAGATTTTCGTTTATGTCCGTTATGAAATCCATATTGATCGTCCATTATCTCTCGTATGTTATCCGGTGCGTTTTGATATAGTCGTTCATTACCTAGATCAAGTGCAACTAATTTGAAATCGAATAATACCCTATACGCAAATACTATACCGACGTCAGTCGCATATGTCCGTGCGTATTCTTCAGATAAAGCAAAAAAAGTGTGATGATTCGGATTGAATTCGGTTAATTCTTTGATTTTACTACTTCCATGATACAAAATGGTGTCCTTCGAAATTTTGTAATATGTTATGTCATTAGTGGTCGGATTTGCAGGAATAGTAGTAAAAATATCTGTGTTTTCTTTACTATTATTCATAATACTACTTTGTATAGTAACAAAATATCTATATCTTTTTACTATACTTATCAAAGAATATCGTCTTGTTGTATTTTATACGATTCATCGTTCTGTAACAAGTGACAATTCTCACGTATTTGTGGTTCGAAATCGAATGTACCATTGCCTTCAAATTTAATTATTCCTACATTGGTTCCTGTAAACGCAGTTGTAGATACTCGGTATACATTGCGAGCACTAGTTGAATTATATATAATCGATGGTATTACTATATCACCTTGCAAGGCTGTATCGAACTCTGTGCCTGTAATATTTATATTAATACCATTGATAATGTTATATTTCCATAATTTTAATACATTTACGGTCAACCTTCTATCGTATATAATATCATTCTCATCTGTCACTCTAATGTCTACATTACGAACATCGGTATTTGAATCAGTAAATCCATTTGATCCATATGAAAATGCGATGTCGCTAATGAGTTTGTGGTTCTTAACCGAAAATCCGGGGGTATTTGTACTGTATGTATAAATATTCGGAATCGCCATATCATTATCAATTATTCGAATTGACCCGATTTCTACTCCCCTATCAAACCCTTCGTATATATCGTTATGCGAAAGTGATATATCAACTATATTCGTTAGACCACTTGTGTAAGACAGGACAGAGGCAGACTCATTTGGAACCGCTGCCAATCGAATATATTTACCAATTGTATTATTGATTAGTTCATATGATATATTTGTAGCATTGTTTATATTCGTCCATGAACTATAGTCATCTGAACTTTGCCACTGGTATGTATATCCATTTAAAGTTTCCGGTAACTTATCTAATTGACCTTCCAATGTGTTTCCAATCATTGGAATTCCAGTGAAATATACAATGCTTTTGGTTTTGTCTAGGATTAGATGCCCGTCTGAAACGTGATTTGTTTTACCTCCGAATGTATCCATCGAGGTTGATAATAACCGGATGTAATATCCATGGCGCGATTGTTCGTGCGGTATTACATGTGTATTGTTAGTTTCATTGTGAATATTATTCCACATAAAACTATCACTCGATAATTGCCATTGATATGTATATGTTAATTCAGAACTGTCAATATCAGATATACCCGAAGTATTTGCGGTTAAGGTATCGCCAACATTCGGCGTTCCGTCTATTGTAAGTGTACCTACTGCTTTATTATTAACATTGATAACGGTTATATTAAATAATTGATCTACTGATCCACCAGAAGGATCCCTTGCTGATATTTTGATTGGGTAAGGATCGGAACGTACATTTACTTGTGTCGGAGTTCCGGATAGGTAGGCAGTTTTATCATTATTGTCAGTGAATGTTAACCATTCTGGTCCATCTATCATACTTATAATAATATTGTCTGGATGATCGGCATCCGCAACTGTTATGTTATATGAATAATACACATCTTCGTATACCTTTGTTATAGGTAGGCTTGTGAATAGAGGAAGATCATTTACATAATTTACTGTTATGGTAAACTCTTGTTTTATGAAATAAAATGTGTCATCAGCAGTAATGACAATATTATATTCACCTACGTCATCCCGTGTCGGAGTTCCACTTAATATTGACATTGCAACACTTGGGTCAGATCCGGATCCGGTAGATTCTAGGGTCAACCACGATGGACCAATTGTCATACTTATATCCACAATTTCGTCAACCGCCTTTTTCACATCAATTTGATAATAATAATCATCGTCTTGATTTATTGTAACGTGGGGGCTACTAGTAAACTCCGGTGGATCATTTTTAATTTTAACATCAATAACGAATTCTTGTGTTACGGTTCCACCAGAAGCATCAGTTGCAGTTACTGAAATATTATAGTCACGAACATCGCTATATAATGGGGTTCCTTTTAAAGTTGCTGTTCTATTTTCCTTATCTATATCAACCAATTCTAACCATTCGGGCAAGGAATTAGTCGATATATCTTTTACTAGATTAGGTTCCGTATCCGTTAACTCTATGTAATAATTATATGACAGGTCTTGCGTTGCTGTCAAAATGGGTGTACTTATAAATATTGGAAGGTCATTTACAGCAACAACATTTATATTTACATTTGCTATATTACTGGATACATCATACATATCTTTAACATAATACGTAAATGTATCTGAACCGTAATAATTTGGAGTCGGAGTATACTTTACTTGTTTACTCGCTGTCTCTACATTCGCAGTGATATCTAGATTACCAAATGATGGTTCCGTAGAAACAACATAGGTTAGTTGATTTCTACTATATTCTACTCCACTATATTCTACTCCACTCATATCAATTAATTGATTTGTTGAATCCTCATTAACCGCATAATCTATGTTGTATGCCGTGGGTTTTGTATTTTTACTGACAATGATACCTTGTGTAAAAATAACTACAAGATCTTCCGATGGTATGGCAATATATTCACCTGACGATTTAACGAAAGGATTAAAGAGGTCATTACTATCTGTTATTTTAAAGGTTGACTCGCTTGACTTTATTACGGTCAATGTTACACCGTTTAATGTCAATGAAATATGACTATTATTTACGGTATGAATATATACTCCAAAATTGGTTAATTCTGATAATTTAACTTCAACTTCATACGGATTATCAGATGTTGATTTGCTTCCATCAACTATGTTAATGTACTGCACATCAGATGCCAATCTTCCGAACGGTAACGTATCATCTTCTAAATACAATTGGATTGGTAATTTTTCTGCTATTTTTTTCTGATAAATAGAAAATATGGTTGCTATATTGCTTTTTACACTTTCCCATTTTGTTTGTTGAGTTATTTCCGTATTATTTTTAAAGTTGAGATTTATATAACTGCCATCCAATAATGTCAATGAATCCTTTGGTTCTGGTAGATTAACTGGTAATTGTGTTATTGTAACATTATTCGACAATTCTTTCGGTACTACAACTACTACAAAATTCATTGACACATTGGCATTGAAATTATCCTCTGCGGTTAGCGTAATGGTAGAACTCCCCGATTTATTTGTATGATACGATATCGTTAACACATGACCGTTTACAGTAGTCGTTAATAAATCAGTATTTTCAGAAACTGCGGTAATTAATAATGTTTGGTCTGTGTTTACGTCTGAAAATACACCTTTTAAATTGATTGTACTACTAATTCGAGTATTTTCAACAACATACAACGTTTTTATTAACTTTGAAACGGTCGGTGACTGTTGAACGTACAACGTAAAATTCTTTGAGTAACTGTATACTCCATCCGTGGTAGTGATTTGAATCACGCTTCCATTGAGAGAGTCACCTTGAAACACCTTCTTTGTATAAATAACATTATCGATAATATTAAAGTTTTCAGTGTCACTGATACTATATGTTACTTTATGGTTATTTATATGATTACGTGTTATTTCGGCAACTACAGTTCCTACTTCTTTCCCGGTTTGGATTGTTCGAAATGTTACATCTATATCAGTGCAGGTATTACTCATATTACGATTGGTACTCATTCTCGCGGATTTAGTCATTTGCGACAACCGCATGCTCTTTGTAAGAGATGTGTCGTTACTCTGCGATGACTTATTGTATATTGTGGACGTTGCTATTCGGGGATTCCCACTAAACATTTTCGGCATATTGAAATTTATCCCCGGTATACAGACTAATAAGAAAATTGAAAAGATATATAATCGAAGGGCCACACTAAATTCAAATTATAGTTTCGTATTTTAACTATGGCATCTTCCACTAATACTTCTCTTGCAAAGCAATATCAACGTAAAACTGATAAACAGCATATACTTGACAATCCCGATACGTACATTGGTTCTGTCGAAAATGTAGATTCACAGATGTGGATATACAATGACGAAACAAATCGTATCGTATTGCGCGATATTGAGTATATTCCCGGACTGTATAAATTATTCGATGAAGGTATTGTAAACTGTCGCGATCATGTTATTCGAATGATTCATTCTCCTCTTCTTGATAAGAAATTTGTTTCTTATATTGAAACTACCATTGAAGATGATGGTACAATCACTATGACGAATGACGGAAATGGCATTGATATTGCTAAACATCCCGAATACGATTTATGGATTCCGGAAATGGTATTCGGTCATTTGCGAACATCCACCAATTACGATAAGAATGAAAAACGCATTGTAGGTGGAAAGAATGGGTTCGGTTTCAAATTGGTTCTTATATGGTCGTTGTATGGACGTGTAGAAACTATCGATCATACGAGAGGGTTGAAATACGTTCAGGAATATCACAACAATCTTGACTCTATCTCGCCACCTATTATTACCAAGGTTCCAAAAACTACTAAACCATATACGAAAGTATCGTTTCGTCCCGATTATGCAAGATTGGGAATTCAAGGCCTAACATCTGATATGTTATCATTATTAAAAAAACGTGTATATGACATCGGTGCTGTTACCGATCATTCAATTAAAAAAATCAAGGTTGTATATAATAACGAAGTAATCCCTGTCAAAAATTTTCAACAATATATTGATTTATACATCGGAGGAAAAGATAGTACAAAACGTGTGTATGAAAGTAAGGACGAGCGCTGGGAATATGCTGTGTCTCTTTCGCCAATTCACGAATTTACACATGTTTCATTTGTAAACGGAATATGTACGTTTAAGGGCGGAAAACATGTCGATTATATATCCGGTCAAATTATTCGAAAGTTATGCGATTATATTGAAAAGAAAAAGAAGATCAAGGTAAATCCGTCGGCAATCAAGGAACAACTTATGTTGTTTGTACGCTGTGATATTGAAAATCCATCTTTCGACAGTCAAACGAAGGATTATATGAATACACCTTTCGCAAAGTTTGGTTCAACGTGTACTGTATCCGATGGATTTATTGATCGCGTTGCCAAAATGGGGGTCATGGAAACAGCATGTTCGTTAACCGAAGCTAAGGACAATAAACTCGCTAAAAAAACAGATGGTTCAAAAACCAAATCAGTTCGTGGTATTGCTAATTTCATCGATGCTAACTTAAGTGGTACAGCACAGTCAAAAGATTGTGTTCTTATTTTATGCGAAGGATTAAGTGCTCTGTCTGGTATTGTATCTGGGTTATCAAGTGATGATCGTAATACAATGGGGATATATCCATTGAAAGGTAAGTTATTAAATGTTCGTGGAGAGCAAATTAAGAAAATCGCCGAAAACAAAGAAATTAACGATATTAAAAAGATTCTCGGATTAGAATCAGGCAAAGAATATGAAGATATAGAGGATGTAAACAAGAATTTACGTTATGGAAAAATCATGTATATGACCGATCAGGATTTGGATGGATCCCATATCAAAGGTCTTTGTATCAATCTGTTTCACAGTGAATGGGCGTCATTAGTCAAAATTCCCGGATTCATTTCATTTATGAATACGCCCATTTTACGAGCCAAGAAAGGGTCACTACAAAAATTATTTTACAATGATGGTGAATATAATAAATGGAAGGAAACATTTGAAGGTGGAGTTGCTAACGGATGGACGATCAAATATTTCAAGGGTCTTGGTACATCTACTTCAGCAGAATTCAAAGAATATTTCGCAAACAAAAAAATTGTTGATTTCGTTCATTCGGGCTCACATAGTGATGATACAATCGATAAAATATTCAATAAGAAGCGTGCCGATGACCGCAAAACATGGTTGGAAAATTACGACAAGGATTCGTATTTGGATACAAGTAAACCAAGCGTTCAATATGAGGAATTTATAGATCAGGAGATGATTCATTTCAGTACCTACGATTGTGCTAGGTCAATCCCTAATATGGTCGATGGTCTGAAAATTTCACTACGCAAAATTCTATTTGCGTCTTTTAAGCGAAAGTTGACTTCTGAAATTAAAGTCGCACAGTTTTCAGGGTATGTATCAGAACACAGCGCATATCATCACGGTGAAGCCAGTTTAAATGGGGCAATCGTCAACATGGCGCAAAACTTTGTTGGATCCAATAATATACATCTACTTGAACCTAACGGACAGTTCGGAACACGTCTACATGGCGGTGATGATAGTGCGTCTGAAAGATATATCTTCACTATGTTAAATTCTCTCACTCGTTATATGTTCCCGGAAGCAGACGACTCTGTTTTAAAATATCTCAACGATGATGGTACCGTAGTTGAACCGGAATATTATGTACCGATTATACCATTCGCACTAATTAATGGTATTTCGGGAATTGGTACAGGTTTCTCGTGTAGCATCGCGCCTTACAATCCATCTACTATTATCGACTATCTAAAGTGCAAGTTAACCAAAAAGGATGTAAATACTATTGAATTCATACCTTATTACGAGGGGTTCAACGGAACAGTTAAAAAGATTGCCGAACATAAATATTTGGTTAGGGGCGTATATGAAAAGATTGCCGACGATAAAGTCAGAATTACTGAACTACCAGTTGGAACGTGGACTATGCCATATACATCATACTTGGAAACATTGGTAGATGGTAGCACTGATAAAAACGGTAAGAAAACCTCTCCTCAAATTCGCGATTTCACATCAATATCCACTGAAGTTACCGTTGATTTTACGGTCATATTACCTCGTGGTAAATTAGCCAAATTGGAACAAGAAGTCGATGCTAACGGATGTAATGGCGTCGAAAAATTATTAAAATTATTTACTACGGTCAGTACAACTAATATGCATATGTTTAATTCAGAGTGTAAATTACACAAATATCGATCACCCGAAGAAATTATTGACGACTTCTATGGTGTGCGAATTGGTCTATATCAAACACGTAAAGATCATCTAATTAAAGAAATGAAAAAGAAGTTGATTCGCTTATCAAATCGCGCGACGTATATTCTAGAAACATTAAATGGTACAGTTGATTTACGACGTAAGAAATCAGACCAAGTTACAGAACTGCTTACGCAAAAACAATACGCAACTATTGATGGGGATTTTAAGTATCTCATTAAAATGCCTATGGATTCAGTAACCGAAGAGAATGTTGCTAATATCGTAAAAGAAAAGGAAAATACAGAAAAGGAATTACAAATACTAGAAAAGACCACTACTGAAAAGATGTGGTTATCGGAATTAACAACACTAGAAAAGGAATACGCCAAATATAAAGTGAAGCGTGAAAAGATTCAAGCTGGAACAGCAACTAAAAATAATACTTCGTCAAGTGGCAAGAAAAAAACGATCGTAAAGAAGAAAAATAGACAATTGAAATAATTCATATCAGATAATTCGAAAAATAAAATTTTAATATAATCTTATTTTTTATGCGTCAACTACCGTTGTCTTGAATAACATACTTGTAACTAAATATGGATCGCAGTTGGAACTTGGTCTTCTATCTTCAAAATATCCCTTCTTATTTTTCACGTTCATATTTCCTATTCTTACAGAGCATCCTCGATTCGCAGTGCTATGTGTAAATATATCATAACTTGCGGTTTCATGTTTTCCAGTCATTCTTTTTTCATTTCCATCTCCGTATACTTTCATGTGTTCTTTGTGTTTGGTTGACAATAGTTCAATTGCTTGATGTATGTAATAAAGACCAGTATGTTCGGAGCACCCTTCTCGCATTTTGGTCGTGCTGTAATTCGTATGACATCCCGATCCGTTCCAGTTTCCATCGAGTGGTTTTGGATCTAATGTAACAATCAAATTATGTTTTTCTCCGATTTTGTGTAATAAATATCTAGAAATCCACATTTCGTCTCCCGCATCTATACCCGCACATGGACCAACCTGGTACTCCCATTGTCCGGGCGCAACTTCTGCGTTTATGCCCGATATGGTAATTCCATAATTTACACATGTTGACATATGTTCTTCCGCAAATTTTCTACCAAATGCATTAGCGGAACCAACACTACAATAGTATTGTCCTTGTGTTTTTGTTTCATCATATCCCAATGGTTTATTTGTTTTGGGATCAATCAAAAAGTATTCTTGTTCTATTCCAAACCACGGATGAGTTTCTATGTTTGCATTGAACCTTTCCATTGCCAATACGCGGTTGTTTGTTTGTTGTGGCACATCGCTTGGTGTATATGTATCGCATAATACAATAATATGAGATACTATAATCGACTCACTAATATTGGGTTTAAAAATTCGCCTAGGTTTCAATATAACTTCTGAATCCTCACCTGAAGCCTGATTGGTTGAACTTCCATCATAATTCCACATGGGAATGTTCTCAATTGTCAATGCATATTCGTGAAACGGATCGTATAACATTTTGATTTTTGAACGTAGGTTATAATCATTGTCTATCCACACATACTCTAGACAAAACGAAGACATGTATATACTTATTTATATTCCCATTTATTTATACCGTTTAACATTTAAGTTCGCACAAAAAGTACAAACTTAAGGTTCAACGTCGGGTCTTTTTGTGCGAACTTAAATGTCCGAAGGTGTAAAAAAGGATAATAACATAAAAAACAAAATCATACCATTAAAATATCAATATGCACAATCATAAAACAACTTCATATTTATAAAATAATATAATTGGTCAAAGGTGTAACAAGCGACCTAAATATTATAGCATACATTATTATTGCATATATATGAACTTGATATGATGTATCTTTTGTAAAATTAAACAACTTTATCGGTAAATCAAGTCCAAATCTACCAACAATCGATAATAATAGACCAAATACCATACCAACTATCAAACTATAATTATTACCATATTTGGAAATAATATAGTAATTAATTACTCCAAATATACCATATAATAATGGTATAAAAATTGGAAATAATTCATATGGAATAGATGAAGGGCGATGTTTATTATTATACGCAATTCCAATATATCCTAGTGTAATTATAGAAATAAAACTGGAAATGAAAAACACATTTGGGATTGTTTTTAAATTCATTATTATAATATATATATATATTATAATAATGAAGATTGATACTAATTTATTAATTCAAACGTCAATCGCTTCGTGTTTAGTAATTTTTGGCGTGGTTACAAAAAATTCGTCCGAACAACTCGGGTTTCCCAATCATCCAATTGGGAAACCACTTGGAATGGGAATGTTTATAATGGGTTGGATATATACTGCTTACATATTCTCTATAAATAAACCAAATAAACTTGCGTTTATCCTTCCTTCCATAGGAATAGTGATTGCAGTAATGATGATGAAACAATATATGGTTAAAAAACAAACTCCGCCTATGGTTTTCCCAGTAATATTTGCTCTATCGTGGATAATTCTTGGTTTAAATGCTGGAAATCATTTATCTGGTAATCAAAAATATTTGGGATTATTTGCAAGTTTTTTGGTATTATTAAGCATGATGCAAATATTGCCGTATCAGCGAACCCATAATATTGTTGATGGTCCAGGACAGCCTCTATTTGTGATAGCGTGGGGTATATTAATAATGTTAAATAGCAATAGATAAAAAACGCCGTTTTAAATCTTCAAGGGTGTAAATGGAAAAACGAATATCCGCTAATTGAAACATACAATATAAATTATAACGAATGGGATGATAAAAAGAATGAAGAAAAGGAAAACAACAAGCATCTTCTATTATGTCCGTTATGTAGAGCATAATTATATTTTGTATGAAAAATTATAAATCGTAATTTACATAAAAATTATTTATGTAAATTATATAGCAACTATGAGATTAAAAAGTGAATTGTATAAAAAAGAACAAGATGATATTACTGATAAAATTATTATAAAATATAGTTATATCATATAATATGTATTTCAAAAATATAGATGACACAGTAAAAGGTGTATTTTTACTAGTTTTAGCAGTATCGGGGAACTTTGTGGCGGAAACACTTGGATGTAAAACCCAAAAGTTATTAAGTGAAAATATGTACGCAAAGCATGTAATAATTGTACTTATGTTATATTTTGCAATAGGATTTACTAGTTCGGATGTCCCAACTCATCCATTTGAAGTTAGCAAAATGACTATAGGTATTTATATTCTATTTTTATTATTTACCAAAATGGATTTAACATTTACAATGGTTACATTCGCATTATTATCTATAACGTACATAACAACAACATTTATCGCGTATTATAAAGAAGTCACCCCGGATGAAACCGATCAAATCGAACTCACAGAAAAAATTAAGGATGGACTATTAATCACTATGGTTGGGACCATTTTATTAGGTTTTGGACTATATTATAACAAACAGTATAATGAGTACTATAAAACATGGTCCCCTTTTAAATTTATTTTTGGAGTAAATAAATGCAAATCACTATGATAAGTCATAGTATAATAATTATTTCATATAATATATTGATTTATCATATGAAATAACGGTCGTGATTATTATTGATCTGTTTTCGTTTTCACGCAATTTCCATAACACAATCCTTTGTAATAATAAAAATCGCGATTCTTAATCATTTGGTTACCATAATGTAATTTAGATATTGGACCCTGATTATTACCGGCAACGCATTTTGAACCACCCAATAACGTACAACAGTTGACGGACCCACATACGTTTTTATCAAGTTTACCACATTCCTCATCTAATTTATCCGGGAAATCTTTATATTGGCTACAAATTCCTTTTTTAATCGACGCATTATCAATAAATTTTGAAAATGCAGGTTTTCCGGTAGTTTTACTGAGATATACACTGTCTTCATACGAAGGAGTATAATTTTGTATGTCATATTTATATGAACCTGGTTCATAGTATTTAATATAGTCATTTAACTTGTTTTGTGACGCTAATGATACCATATTTCCGTCCTTATCTAATACCCATGCGGTACCACTCTGGTCGACACTATCAGCCTTCCGCTTGACGGTTTCGTCATCTATATAATCATAAAACTTGTCAGGATCTATGTCTCCATTATCTTTGAGAGGAATAGTATACGTAGTAGATGCGTCAGCGCCATATGACGTTGATTCACCATGAATCATCAAATCTAATTTCACATAAATCATATCGGGCGGGGTTTTATTCTGTGCCTGGTTCCGCATATCCATCATTTGTTTGTTTATAATATTCGAATCCTTAATAAGTGCGTCTATCTTCTGTCTAAGTTCATCAATCTCCTTTTGGGTATCGGGGCTATTGTTTGTCTCGTCGTTTGTATATTGTTGAGTCTCCATATTCTCCATATTGTTGTTCATATTGGTATTCATATTGTTATTCATATTGTTATTCATATTGTTATCCATATTGTTATCCATATTGTTATTCATATTGTTATTCATATTGTTATCCATATTGTTATCCATATTGTTATTCATATTATTATTCATATTATTATTCATATTATTATTCATATTATTATTCATATTGTTATCCATATTATTATTCATATTGTTATCCATATTATTATTCATATTGTTATCCATATTATTATTCATATTGTTATCCATATTATTATTCATATTGTTATCCATATTGTTATTCATATTGTTATCCATATTATTGTTTGTCTTCATATTTGGTGTCGTTAATTTACGGAGTTGTTCCATGAGACCAGATTGTTCGATCATAAGACCGACGAGTTTTTTAGCATAGGTAAGATATTTAACTTGTGAATTCAGTCGTTCAAGTGATTTTCCACGAATATCAGCATTCTTCAATTTATTGTCTATTAAGTTCAACATATTGTCAATGCGATTAAGAGATTCATTATATTTATTAACCCCATTGCTATTGTTCTCTAAACCCTCTGTTGTATTACTACTCTTAAATAAACATGCAATCACAATCAGTATTAATAGAATAATTGCCAAATATATCATTATTGTATAGTTTATCGGTATAAAATATATTATTATTATTATATATTTTATTGGCATGCAATGTGTAATGCACCATTGAACTAACAAACTATTAGATCAAATTCTTCAATGATTTGGGAATTTTCTTGTATTTTTTATAAACTGCTAATATTTCGTCATTTCTAGTAGATATTATTTTACCTACTGATTCAGTACTAACTATTATGTTTTTTTTCTTTAGTAAATATTCTACAAATTCCTTGTATTGTGCATTATAATACCACTTATTCTGTGAAAAAATATGTAATATGCTATCACCGTATTCATTTTTCACATTTATATCAAATTTTGGATTATAGACAATTTCACGTTAACTGTATTCAAATCTATGGTTTTTTACGAGATTTGCTACGTTTTGACTTCGTTTTGTTCTTATTACTTGACTTTATTCGGTGGGTTGTTCCACCTCTTACCTTAATTGGTTTGTCCGAATGAGAATGCGTATGTATATTATGAAAATAGTGTTTCCCCCGCTTGTTGGCGGTACGTTCTAAATTAAGATATCCTTCGTTTCCTAATTCTTTCCCTTTGCCTTGGTCTTTCCATTTTCCCTGTTCTTTCCCTTGTTTGGAAATTTTTGTCCCTCCGTTTATTGAAAATAGATTTGTTATACTTTTAAACATCGATATATATAATATTGAAGATTTAAAACGCGGACATTATAAGATTACCACGTATTTTTTGATTCTATATCGGTCAGCGGTAAAAAATTGAAAATATGCGATGCCATAATAAAAAGAATATAACAAGTTATTTATATATCAATAAAATGATTATTCCTGTAAAATGTTTTACGTGTGGAAATGTATTAGCAGACAAATATCGGTATTATCAGCAAGAAGTTCGTAGAATTAAAACAACAAAGGGACTTTCTACTGAAAAGGTAGTATATTTAACAAAAAAAAATGTTGAAAAGACTACAGAAGGAGAGGTATTAGATAATTTAGGATTAACAAACGTATGTTGTCGTAGACATATGCTAACACACGTCGATATAGAATAAATAAAAAGGTCGAATAAAAATGGTTAACTTATTATATTATATTGTTTATTTTCTTTTTGATAACCCATATCTACCATGAATCAATCCACGTATTGTACTACTGTCACCTATTCGTAATGAATATTGTTGTCGAATAAGCAACATTTTCGTAAGCAACACCTTTGTATCATACTTTTTCACTTTCTGTTTTATTACCTTGTCCGCAGGTATAAAATATTTCCAATAATATACTGATTTATCATTTTCAGTGGTCGGATTAATTCTGTCGATCGGGGTATGGAACCATGATTCTGATATTTCATCGCCATTGACATACTTTGTTACATTAGTGAATCTTGGTAAATAGTATCCGTCCACACGTTCGCTATATGTACCTTTATACTTATCGATAAGCCCATTTGGTCCATATGACTCAATATAGTATGCAGAGCCATGTATCAACGCGGATTGGGGTATTTGTATCATAATTAAGTGCTGGATTAATAAACATGTATAATAATAAATCAATTTTATATTTTATTATTGTTATAATATATAAGTATGGTTCAAACCAAAAAACGTACAACGATGCGAGCCCTAAAGAAGTCGCGTAATACTAAAAAAACTAGGGGCACTCGTTATAATAAGCGTAAACATAATAGGAAACCTATGGGTAAGAAAAGAAGAACAAGAAGAACAAATAAAAGAATGCGCGGAGGAAGTTCTATAAATTTACTTACTTCTGTTGGAACAAGTGCGGGTGCGACTACGGTAGGCATTGTATCCGGTCAAACTAATGACGTTTCACCAAATGTATACAACCAACCCATTGTTAGTCCAATCATAGGTTTCGTATAATTTTTATATTTTCTAATTATATAAACAATACTATGATCGGATTAAAAGATTTGTGTACGCCATCGTACGTATATTTAGTAATCTCGATGTTTGCCATCTTGATTATCGGCGCACAAAATATTGGAAATGTAGATACGTATTGCATTGGTTCTTATAAATGCGATGTAACTAGTACATATATCGTGTTTATTGTCAAAGTGTTTTACATTTTATTTTGGACTTGGATATTAAATATTATGTGTAAAAATGGGTCGACCAATTTTGCTTGGTTATTAGTATTATTGCCATTTGTATTATTATTTATTATGTTAGGTATGTTTATTTTATCGTCTGTACCCACACTGAAACTCATTTAAATGTTGCCAAATGTATAACACGCACCAATGTGGTTTATATTTTAATTGTAAAATATAAAGCATATGCCACATACCATACAATGAATAAAGAAACGCTTAATATATTAATGTATACGCATCGCGTACCCTATTATGTAATTCATAAACATATAATTCCATATACATATTTGCCTCAATCAAAAGTCCTTTTACGAGATATTCGAAATTATATACAGGATATAAACTTAATAGAAAGTGTTTATCTAACGCAATATAATGAATTTATACTGTTGTCAGATCTTTTTCTTTTTCATGGTTATAATTACAATATGAATGACATTAGCAGTAAATTGGCATCGTTATTTACACGACATATTATATTAAAAAATGCAAATCAAGCAGAATTATATCTATATTTGAGATCAATTATTGTACCGAACAAAAGACATCAAACTGTTAAATTTATATGGGGATTAATGTCTCCCGAAGAGAGAAACGAGTTCATTAACGACTATTTGTTAGATACCATGACTGTTTAATAAAATTGAAATTATATCAATTCTATAATATATATAAAATAATAGTTATATAAATTATAACAATGAACCCTACAATCGCAAATATCTCTGAAACGAATGGCGTATATAAGTTTACGTTGTCCAATTTAAATGTGAGTTTAGCAAATGCTATTCGTCGAACTATTTTGTCAGATGTACCATCCGTAGTATTTGACGCGGAGGAGAATGAGCGATGTATCATTCATAATAATACAGGTAGGCTTCATAACGAAATATTAAAGCATAGACTAAGTTGCATACCCATTCATATGGATGATTTAGATCTTCTTCCCGATAATTATATTATGGAATTGGATGTAACCAATGATACAGACAATATGATTATTGTCACGAGTGAAGATTTTAAAATTAAAAATAAAACATCCAATAATTATTTAACTAAGGACGAAACACGTAAGATATTTCCAGCATCACCAATAACAAATATGTTCTTAGATTTCGCACGATTAAGACCCAAAATCGGATCGTCCATTCACGGAGAACAGATAAAACTAACATGTGAATTTACAATCCGCACCGCAAAGGATAATAGTACATTTAACGTGGTTTCGAAGTGCGCGTATGGCAACACCGTTGACGCGGTTAAAGCAACGGAAAATTGGAAGAAGGTAGAACAACGCCTTAAATCGGAAGACGCAACTCAAGAGGAAATCGCGTTCCAAAAAAAGAATTATTATTTATTAGACGCACAAAGATCATTCATTGACAACAGTTTTGATTTTGTAATTCAGACGGTTGGAGTATATGAAAATAAAGACATTGTAAAAAAGGCGTGTGTTGCTCTGCAGAATAAATTAGTGGCTTTCGTTCAAAATACGGAGTCGAATTTGATCCCTATTAATACAAGTGAAACTACAATGGATAACAGTTACGATGTTATTTTAGAAAATGAAGATTATACATTAGGAAAAACGCTCGAATATATATTATATGAGAAATACTATAATGGTGATAAAATATTAACTTATTGCGGTTTTAAGAAATTTCATCCACATGATTCCGACAGTACGTTGCGACTTGCGTTTTCACAATCAATTGACAAAAATATGGTCGGTCAATATATGAAGAATGTTGCGATTGACGCAAAGGACATATTTAAAAAAGTTCATGGTTTGTTTTGATTGATATAAAAAATGACACCCGGATAATTATGTCATATTTTTTATTTTTTTGTTGAAGTCGACCGACACCGTATAAGTGACGAAATATTATTTTTGCGATAGTTAGTATAACTAAATGTGTATACCCCAGTGCTATATGCACGAATATTTAATACAATTGTAGAATTTACCTTGTTAAATAGGTTAGATTTGGTTGGTAAATTGTTATCTTCGATGTCAAGTTCATCAAATGCGTCTGAGGTTAAATCGTTTAATGAATAACACACTGACGTAGAACGATTCATGGTGATGGTTGTTATTTGATATATACTTATATATGATTGATGACATTGCATATATAATTAAAAGTAAATCAATTTTTATATAATAATTCTGTTCCATAAAATTGATAAATGCGTTTCATAATTAGTTACATACAGTTAAATAATTATGAAATTTCCAAGGTATTTATCGTGTTTCTGTAGCAGTAGTAATAGTGACTATATATTATCCCCGGAAAATCAACGAACGCATGATGTAATAAAAGACATTGAATATAAGAATACCGTTCCATTTATGCCTCCTATTCAATATGGGAAGGTTATTAAAGTATATGACGGAGATACAATTACTATTGCCTCACTCTTGCCAAATACGGTTTCTCCAATTTATCGGTTTTCAATCAGATTGAATGGAATAGATACCCCCGAAATAAAGGGCAAAACAATGGACGAACATGAAATGGCGATTCATGCTCGTGATTTATTACATGATAAAATATACGGTCAATTTGTAGAATTAAAAAATATTACTAATGAAAAATATGGACGTGTATTAGCAGATGTGTATTTGCATAATGAAAATATTAACGAATGGCTGATAAAAGAACAAGTTGCCATACCATATGATGGAGGGAAAAAACAGACATGGAGTGATAATTGGGGCTCCGTATAAAATTGAAAATGTGAAAATGATAATGATACATATAACTAATATTCGTAATCAATATGGAACGCAGACTTAACACCAAATTTGAAGATTATATCACATCCTTTAAAAATGGGATTCGTGATAAAATTAACGAACTGGGAATCAATGAAGTTGATAAAACGAATGAACTTATGGGGTTTATTTATGACTATGAACGACTGGTCTTTCACAAAGATGATATTTGTAAACGAAAACGTGTGAAAAATACTGTGCCGGTCATAAATAGATGCAGTGCAAAACGTGCGAACGGAGAACAATGTACTCGTAGAAGAAAAGATAATCTTGAATATTGCGGAACGCATGTAAAAGGAACACCACATGGACTGGCGAGCGACGCGCAATTGCCAGAAAATCTTACACATAAAGTAGAAGTGATCGCACAAGAAATTGGCGGAATTGTATATTATATAGATAATTACAATAATGTTTACAATACAGAAGACATTATGAATGAAAAACAGAACCCGAGCATTGTAGCACAATATATTAAGCAACATAATACATACTCTATTCCCGAACTGGGTATTTAGTCATTTGATTCCGATTTAGTTTTAGATATTTTACGGGTGATATTTTCTTTTGTAACTTCTACTCTATTATCTTTTATAAAGTTGCTAATCGTAGACGCCTGCGTTATGTCGCCATTATAATATTTGGTTAAAATATCAAATAATACCTTATTCGTTACCGGTTTTTTTACATTTTTTTTGGTATAACAGATTTGACCGTCATTTAGATCAAAACAGTCTATGTCATTTGATTTCATTGTTTCCATTAACTTTGTATTTATATTTATTCGCTCTTTTTTTCTAGATGAAATTTCGGTCTGCAAATGACGTATTTCATTATCGATTCTCACCCACTCCTTTACAGTTTGTATCAATTGTTTTTTAGCATTCTCCATTTATTATTATAATAGCATTATTTTTATATGTTTTGTTGTAGAATTTTATATATTCACATATATTAAATATGCTTTTTACATCCAAATCTAGACAAATTAACAATGCGAACTCAATTCAAAAAATTAGTTCTGTTCCAAATATGTTTGCACAAGTAGTTCGTCATCGCAATCCAACCATTACTAATAATATAAATACGGTTACCCCTAGTGACGGACACAAAATGACTTGGGGTAATCCAACGTGGACTTTTTTACATATTTTGCCAGAAAAAATAAATGATAATACCTTTAATATAATTAAGGATGATCTAATGCGCATTATTGTTACTATATGTGATAATTTACCTTGTCCGGCTTGTTCGGATCATGCTAGACAATATATGAATAGTGTAAACTGGACTTCGATCAGAAAACGCGATGACTTGCGAAAAATGTTATATAATTTTCATAATGCTGTAAATAAACGAAAAGGATACGCGGACTATTCATTCGATAATGTAGAGTCTACATATTCAATGATGGATTTTAAACGGGTTTCTCATGAATTTATGGTGCGGTTTCAAAAACGTGTATATGCTGTCAATCTCATCGCACAAGAAATGCATCGTCAAAGACAAATAAAAACAATTAGACAATGGATTCTAGACCATTTAAAGTTTTTTCAATAAAATCTTATATAAACTATTTTATTGAAAATTTGGAGTTATAACTTGCTGATTACCTTACCGTTTTTATAAACATTACACCTAAATGTACTTTTGGTTGGTTTGCTACATACCTGGTTCTTGGCTGAACTAAAATATATTAATTGGGGCGTTTTAGTTGTGGAAATTATGTACGCCCATATGCTACCAACACTAGCGCCAACGAACAATGATATCAATAATTGCATGTATGAATAACAACTATTTCTGTAATTCCATAAAAAATCAAATGCTAGAAGAAGTGGGAAGAATATTAATGTTGGAGTGTTATTCTTTACTAAGTCATATTTTAATATCGCAAACAATAAATACATAAATGTATATGCGATGGTCGACTGACCTAATGGCAATCCAGATGCATCCATATCCGATTGACCGAATGTTAACATGTTACATATTTCAGGACGATTCTCTGAATCTACGCCTATTCCAGCGGGTAATGACTTACTAATCAACGTGGTAATGAAAGAACATAATAATAATCCTACTAAATATATAATACCTTTGAAATCTTGATTAAGTACCGACGCTAATGTAAAGAATGATGCTAGTACAAATGGTGCTAAACGAAGAAATAAATAAGCAAAACCGATAAGATCTATTTCCATTTAAATAATTGTTATATTATAATCATATATTTGTTTGTAATTCCTATTCAAATACATATTGTATATCATTACACCGATCAGAAAGAACCATTTGGTTCCATTGCAAATATTCAAGGGCGTAAACTATATACATGTTATTAAACTATATAAATGTAACTCCCCGATAATGTTAGTGCAGTTAATAAATAACTTGTAATATAATGGGTATTCCAAGTTATTTTTCTCAAGTTATTCGTAAATATGCGAGAATTATGAGAAATCACGACTTTTTTAACAATACCGCGCCAATTACTCACTTGTATATGGATTGTAATTCAATTGTATATGATTCGTATCATTCCCTTGCCAAAACTTTTAAATATACCCCAGAACAACATTCTGAATTTGAAGATACATTAATACAAATGGTTGCAACGGGCATAGAAAAATATATTTACATGATCCACCCCACTGAGGTTGTTTATATATCATTTGATGGAGTAGCGCCCATTGCTAAAATGAAACAACAACGTTCACGTCGATATATGACACAATTCATGTCAAAAATTAAATATGACGAAAATCAGGTTAACGACCCAATGTGGAACACTTCATCTATTACACCCGGAACCGTTTTTATGGATAAATTATCCGCACATATTTATTATTATTTCCAATTAAGCGAACAAAAATATAATGTAAACCAAGTGATTGTATCTTGCTCCGACAAACCGGGTGAAGGCGAACATAAAATATATCAACATATTCGAGATAATGATCTTTCTGGTGCTACTGTATCTGTATACGGATTAGATGCGGATTTAATCATGCTTTCCATTTTTCATTTGAGACATTGTGATAATATATATGTATTCAGAGAAGCACCCGAATTTTTGAAAAATTCTATCCCATTAGATATACAAAATCATGACAATAAACCGTATTTTATTGATATTCAACATTTATCTGAATGTATTATCATCGAAATGGACTGCTGTGATAGAGACCCTTCGCGAATTGACGATTATGTATTCTTGTGTTTTTTTCTAGGGAATGATTTTTTACCTCATATTCCATCTCTGAATATACGTACCAATGGTATCGATACGCTAATTAATGCGTATAGAAAATGCATTGGAAATGTACCAAATAAACGACTCATTACTAGCGCTACTGGCACGGTACATTGGGAAAATTTAAGAAAATTAGTTAAAGCGATGGCCGATATTGAACCGGAACTAATGAAAACAGAACATAAATTACGAGAAAAATTTGATAAATTTAAGTTTCCAGAGACTACACGAAGCGACAAGGAAAATTTACTATTGAACGCGCCGATTATATATAGACAAAAAGAGAAGTCAATAAATAATGCGATGAATGCGATGAATGGTGTAGGTAGTGGTGTAGGTAGTGGTGTGTGTCGTTACAATGCGTTATTAAGTGTGGATGTTTCAAGTTATGTA
>Ga0233436_1000648_pt1 | contig 35791 bp, 35 predicted proteins | sample SI_122_August201_2_FD_182723 | JGI IMG/M metagenome (GOLD analysis project Ga0233436, IMG submission 182723) | Seawater microbial communities from Saanich Inlet, British Columbia, Canada - SI_122_August2016_150_MG | ecosystem: Environmental > Aquatic > Marine > Inlet | place: Canada: British... | reverse complement strand
TGTGATTACTACTATTAGTTCTACTAATGTGAATCCTTGTTTTTTTATTTTTTTCATAGTAATAAATAAATAAATAAATTACAATTATTACTATATACAAAAAAAAGAAAAAAACAAAATGTTTTTTTCTTAATTCCTGAACTTTTTTCCCCATATTCAATGTACACTACATCTAACTCTTATTTCAAACTCATCTAAATCATCAAAACTAAATTCTATTTTAGCTTCGTCTTCTCATTCTAAATATTTTGTTTCTATTAAATCTCAATACTCATCTAATAAACAAATTGCAGTTATTCTATGTTCTGTTCCCATAGGATGTCAATCTTGTCATACAGTAACTTCAATAGTATTTCAGTCAATAATTACTTCGGGGAAATGATCTACTTCTATAGAATCAAGTTTATTATTTTCATCTATATAACTTACCTCTTCATCTATTCATTGAAAACTATAATACTCTTCACAAACAGGACATTTTTCTAATTCTGCTCAAATTTTTATATTTTCTTCTTTATCTCACATAGCTTGATCAAAAACATAGCTACAACTTGTACATAAATATTTCATAGATTTGCTTTTTTTTAATATTAAAATATTATTTCAATACATAATATATATAAAAATTAAAATGAAACAAATTTTTAATAAAAAATCTCATGAAAAGTTTATAAAATATTTTAATATTAAACCTTTATCTAGTGTAATAGAAAAAAATTTTTATGGTAAAACTAATAAATATTTAAAATTTATAAAATGGATTCCTGGTCTTAGAATGATTTGAGTTTGAAACAGTATATCTATGAATTGTGCTTCAAAAGATTCTGATATAGATCTATTTATTGTTACTACCCCAAATTCTATTTGGTTAAATAGAATAATTATTACTTTTATTTTTTCTATTCTTTGAGTTAGAAAGAATCCTAAAAAACATGCAGGTAGATTTTGCTTAAGTTTTTTTGCTACTACCGATTGACTTGATTTTTCTTCATGGAAAATAGAAGATGATATTTATTTGTATTTTTGGATAATTTATTTCAAACCTATTATTGATTATAATAATACTTATGATTTATTTATTGAAAAAAATTCTTCTTGGGCTGATTTTAGTGAATATAGTAATATTATTGAAAATAATAAAAATTTTATCCCCCAGCCCCTTACCCCATCCCTTGTAAGGAGGGGGGATAATTGAGATAATTTTATAATAAATTTTATTAATAAATTATTAAAAAAAATATTTCTTCCAAAAACTTTAAAGCATTATAATAAAATTTGAAAACCTTATTGAGTTATTATTAATGATAATATGTTAAAATTTCATAATGGGGATGTAAGAAAAAAAACAAAAAAAGATTTAGTTTAAAACTAAATCTTTTTTTGTTTTAATAATTTTATATTTTTTTTACTCTTTATAGTATTATAAAATCTTTTATCTAAAGTAATTATAGTTTGTTCTGAAAATAAATCATGTAAATATAAATATGTTCAATCATAAGTGGATGTATTATTTAAAACAGATAAATTTAAAATAGTTTTATATTCTTTAGCATCTAGTTTATATATAATTAAGTTTTCTAATGACAAAAATAAATCTATCAATTCTATAGTTTTTTCATTAACTTTTTCTTTCTTTTTTAAATTATAAATAACTTCATAAAAACATAAATCTGGTATTAGTACCTTTATATCATTATATATTAATTTATATATAAAGCAATCCACTTCTTTCAAGGTATCTTCTTCTGCTCTTATAAAATTTATAAAAACATTTGCATCAAATATATACATCATAAATATTATTCCTAATTACTAATATAATCATCCATTAATCCTGAATCTCTAATTTCTTTCCTTAATTTGTTAATTTTTTCAATTTTCTCCAACCTATCTTTTGAAACTTTTTTAAAATTTAAATTAGTTTTCTTCATAAACTTTTCATTAATAATATAATATCATTGTTAGTATATACAAAAAATTATTCTTTGCAAACTATTATATACTTTTTATAGTTTTTTTATAAAAAATATCTATTATTTAGACTTTATTTATTTTAATATTTTTTTTAGATTCATAGTTCACTATTAACTGTGAACTATATCTATTTTTTCTAATTACTAAATAGGCTCAAACTCTTCCCAACCATACATTTCAGGATATTCTTTCCATGGTCATTCACAATATTTATTTTTACTACATTTACTACATTCTTCCCTTTTACTTTTTCATTCATTCCATCTATAATCAGCATAACTTTCTATAACATATTCAGCATCTACAACTCTAGTTTCTGGCATAATATTCTCTGCTATAGCCCATTCATATCATTGCATTAGACAATATGGTATCGCTTCTGTATAGGCAGGTATTCAAGCTTGTTTTGCTAAATCTAATGCTTTATGTACATAAGGTAAAACCTCTGATTTTTTTGGAACAACATCTTGTTTATTTTTATCTGCACTTCAAAGGATATGTACAAATGCAAATTGAAATTGACTTACTCTTAATTTAATTAAGAGCTCTGCTAATCTTGGAATTTCTTTATAATTATCTTTTGTAATTACAGAATTAATTATAATTATTTGATTAAGTTTTTTTAAATTTATTAATCATTTAACTACTCTATCCCATGCTCATGGAGTTTTTACTTGTTTATCATGAGTATCTCTATTAAATCCATGAATTGATGGGCTAAATTCTGTTACTCAGGCATTTATTAACTCTTTTACATAATCCATTTTATCAAAATTTGTACCATTTGATTGTATTTGAATTTGCTTAAATCATAACTCCTTTGAATAAATAATTGCCTCTGTTAGATTTGGATGAACAGTTGGTTCTCATCAAGTAAATACTACATACCTAGCTCCATCATCATATTCTTTTTTGAGTATATCTTTTATCTCTTCTATACTTCTAGGTTTAAATCTAGTTCTTTTATCTCATTGAACACAAAAAGTACAATGATTATTACATGCAAATCATACTTTTACATCTGCTCTTTTATACATAATATTATAATTATTAATTAAATTTTAGTATTTTAAATATGGATATTTTTTCTTTACTTCATTAAAATGGGATATAACTTTTTGTTTTGAATATTCTGTTATATTATTATCTATATCTAGTTCTTTTATAATTTTATTTGTTAAAGTCATTACATATTTTACTTCTTGCATTATTTCTTTTCAAAGTTCAGTAAATTTAGCATATCTTGATAATACTTTTAAACTAAGATTATTTTTTATATTGTATATTACTAATTTTTCAAGTAAATGACTATTAGAGATATTATTTTGTCTATAATATCTAAATAATGTATAAATAGTAGGAACAAAAGCATGTATTCATATAAAAGTTCACCAAACATGTCTAGCATCTGGTCTATAAGGAGAATAATACTTCAATTCAAAATCATTTAACAAAATTTTATCAAATTTGTTAATAAGATTTAACTTATTATGGGATGATTCATGAATTACAGCTTCCAAACACTGAACAATGGAACAATCATCATTAGTATTAGTCATTCCCATATATAAATGTCATATAGATTCTTTATATGAAGCTGAATTATGAACAAAATCATCAGTTCAGATTGGTACTATTCTTTGAATTATAAAGTTTAGTTCATCATATATTCACTCATCAATACTTTTTAGTGCTTCAAAAGATTTAGAATAAATATCTAACCATTTATCTGAACTATAGTTTCAATATCAAACTCAAGTATTAGACTTAAAATGATCTGGGTGGGTTTCAAGTCAATTATAAGGATTTCTATCAAATATAGATATATATATATCTGTATTTTTTATTTTTTTAAAATTATCAATAAACACTTCTTTATTATCTAAATAATAGTCAATATCAATTAAAAAGTTTTTTATTATATTATCATGTCAATAAAGTTCTTGTTCTCAATTAGCTACAAGATACAAATACTCTATCCTAGAAGAATTATCTGTTGCTAGTATAAAACTTTTATCATTTTTTAAAAAATCTAATTTTTCTTTCAAAACTTTTTCAGTTATAATTTTTATTTTTCCTTGTAAAATTTTAAAATATCAATCCTGATATTGTTTTAACATTAAATTATTTTTTTTTCATAAAACATAATACTTTAATTTTTCCATATTTTTAAATTTTAATTTTACTTACTATATCCTCTTTTTCTTTTTTAGTTAATTGCTGAGGATATACTTTTACATAATTATAATGCTCTTTATATTCATAAATTCCAGAACAAATACTATTGAGATCACAGTTACTACACTCTGGTAATTTTTCATGTTCAAAATCTATTTCATGTATTTCTTCTCTAAAATCTAGGAAATGTACTATTCTTTCTTCATCTTTTACTATTTTTCTAGTTTCTGTTGAACACCATTCAAATCATCTAATATAACAAAGTGGCATTTTTTCTGCCCTAAATGTTCTATTAGTACTTTCTAAATATCTCATAGCTTCATTTAACGAAGGTTTAAATCAATCATAATCTGGCATAGTTGATTTAGCTATTTTTGTTGGTCTCATCATTTCTGGATCCAAGTTATTCCATACGAAATGTCTAATTGGAGGAAAATGTTTTGTTAAAAATTTTACAGTTTTATCTAAGTGATTTTCATTATAATGATTTAATACTGTATTTATTTGTACCCTTATTCAACACTTTAATGCATTAGTTATTGATTTCATTAATTTTTCCCAACTTCATGGTGTTGCTGTAAGAAAATCATGAACTTTAGGATAACAACTATAAACTGAAAAATGTACTAATTCTAATCCAGCATCAGCTAAAGATTTAGTATATTCATAATCACTACATTTCATTCAATTTGATATAATTCTATTTCATAATCAAAGTTTTTTTGAATATTCTATCCATTTTACCAAATCTGGTGATAAAGTAGGCTCTCATCATGTGAATATAACTCAAGCATAATCTTTCTTTTTAAAATCATCAAGCAATTCAACTCATCTTTCATAGCTTATATTTTTTCAATTACTTGGGTTACTACAAAAATGACATTGATTATTACAATATCTATTTACCTGAATATATCATATATTTGCCATAATTATTATATTATTTACTTTATTTTTCCCCTCCTTACTAGGGATGGGGTTAGGGGGTGGGTTATTCTACTATCTTTAATAATTTAAATCAATAACTTCTTATAAAATTAATATGAAGTCATTCACAAGTATCAAAATATCTACATTTCTTACATCTAAGTGATTTCTTCCTATATAGATTATTTATATATTTATAAGTATAATCCTCTATTGTTCCATTCAATTTTATTTCATCTGGTTCTTTTATATCATTATATGTTTCATAAATTCACTCACCTCATAAACATTTTGGCAGATTTATAATTTTTTTATTTTTTTGTTTTTCTTTTAAAAATTTTTCAAATTCTTCACTTGTTTCTCAATATTTTTTATAAACTTCACTAGGAAATTCCTCTCATCTAAGTATATATTCATCATCTTTTATGTTCAATTTTTTCTTCTCTTGATTATCTATAAAATCATGACAATACTGTTTTAAAAAACATACATCACATGCTTTTGGATAACAATTTTGTTTTATTTTTCATCCACTCTCTATAAATGGTTCAAAATGATGTCTTCCTTCTCACATTACTTCTGATTTTATTTTTCTAGGATCTTGTATCAGATCTTCATATCACTCAAATGCTTCTGCTGGAAAACGATTTGTCCACATATACATTCATGGAAATTTTGATAATTTCCAAGTTTTTGTTAATTTATCTTTATATTCTTCTAAATCATAAAATAGCTTTTCTTTATTTTCATTAAATCATCTTCCAAAAGGTATTATTTGTAATATATCATATTCATAAACTCATAATCTCATGAAAAACTTAATAATATCTGGTAGATATGCTATATTTATTTTATTTACTACAATATCTATATTTATTATAACTCTTGGATAATTTTTCTTTATATATATAAGTCATTTCAAAGATTTTTTAAAAGCTCATGGTGTATCAACTAAATAATCATGTAGTTTAGCTGTATGTCAATGAAAAGAAAATGTCACCTCTTCCAATCAAGCGTCAATTACTTTTTTACAAAATGATTCTATTGCAAACATATTTCAATTTGTAACGGTTTGTACTCTATCATAACCTAATTCTTTAGCATACTTAATATAATCTGCAAATTTTGGATCTATTGAAGCTTCTCATCATGATATAATTACTCTATTTTCATATCACTGTTTATATCATTCTTTTATTTGTTTTTTAACTCTATTTTCAGCCACAAATGTTCAATCATGAGCATTTGAATCTAAACAAAATACACATTTATTATTACATGAACTTGCTATACGAACCCAAATACGATTCTGTTTTATTGTTTTTTCTTTATCTAGTAGATTTTGTTTATTTTCCATTTTTTTTATAAAAAAAATATTACTATTTTAGTATATCTAAAATAGTAATAATATAAAATCTTTTTAATTTTTTATAAAAAATAGATATAGAATATATTTTCTATACCTGTTTTTACTTATCAAATAATGGAGGTGGTGATATTTGAATAACTGGATTATATTTTATAACTACTGGATTTGATTCATTAGTATTCACTGAAGATGTTCATCCTAAACTAGGATAATATCTTCTTAGAAAATTTAAATCAAATTTCTGAGCTATTTTTTTTGTACAACTAAAACTACTATAAGCATATTCAGCATAGAAAGGACATATTGCTGGAGTTTGTACTGCTCATCAAATTGTATTATTAGAAAATACTGAACCATGTATATATAATTGATTAGATAACGAATCTTGATTAAAGGTTCAGTCCATTTCATCTACTCAATTGTAACTAATCAATGTTTTATCTGCATATATCACAGCATTTATATCTATTACTCCTGGATCTATATATACATTTCATCATTTATTATTTTCATCTTTTAATACTATTATTCAAAGTATATCAGAATTAGTATCATTTATTATATCTGATGTTATATATAAATTACCTCCTACTAATAAAATTGTCTTTTTTCATTCAACTTTTGTACTAGTCAATAACTCTACATTAGCTCAATTTAAGTCTCAAAAATATAATATATTTCAGGCATTTGTTCATTGAGGATTATTCCAAGTAGTTCATCATATATTGCTAATTATAGAATTATCTGTAGATACTACTAAATTTTTTATTATAGAAAAAGCATTACTTCTTATTTCTTTTACTAAACTAGCTTTTGTTATTTTTCAAAATATATTTAAATCAGCTTGTTCTTGAATTATATCTGTTTGTTCAGGACTATGAATAATTCATATAACTTTTAATCATTTTTGAAAAGAACTTAAATTAAAATCTCACCAATAATTATCCATTCATAAAATATTAGAATTATATACTACTTGTTTAGTTCATCAATTTCAATCTGGTAAATCAAAAGAAATATGACTTGATAAGTATAGTTTATTTAAAATTCATATAATACTAAATTGACTAATAAAAGAATTAATACTAAAAATTAATCAATTAGATATTGAAGAAGAAAATGTTCTATTATTAATATCTCAACTAGAATCATGTCATTCTGGTAAAGATATACTAGAATCTACTATTTCTAAATCTAATGATCAAACTTCTCAATGATTACTACCACTTCAAAACTCTAAATGCAATTTAGCATTACTATCTCATGAAAAAGTATTATCATTTTTTATTATTTCTAAACTTCATGTTTGTGTTACATTTGGTAAGAATCATTGTTCATTTATGTCTGAAATGATTTCAGTAACATATAATGGTTTTACTTTTATTGCTAAATCAGATACTTTACTAATACATCAATTTTTATATATTTCTCAACTATATGCTGCTCATCAATTAAATATTACATTATATTTAATATTATTAATCTTAAAATCTTCAGAATCGAATCAGTTTACTCAAAAAGTAGAATTATAAAATTTATATTTAAATTCAAAAGTCTTAAGTCAATTTGAATATAAATATAAATTTGATGAGTCTATATTATAAATAACTGTTCTTGTAATTCATACAGAATCATCTGATAAAGAATTAACAGATTCAACAGCTGTTCATGTTTTTTTATATTGATCAAGGTATGTTTTATCCTGAAACTCAAAAGTAAAGTCAATAGTTTTAATTCAATAAGAAGCATTATCTAATCTAATATCATGTAATATTCCGTCTTCTTTTCTTTTTAAATCAAACATAATTTCTAACTTTTTTTCTGTTCAATCAGCTATTCAAAAATCAGCAAAATTTCAATCAAGAATAGTATATGTATTTATATCAAATAATATACTATCCCAATAAAAACAATCCATATTTCATGATTCTGCTACATTCATAGCAAAATCTCAATCATGTGTAATGTTATCTGATGTATCATCTGAAAATACTGGTGAAGGACTTGTTCATCATACTGCTGACCTTGTGTTTGTAGAATTTGGTGGACAAATAGTAACGTTAGGAATTGTTTCTCAATAACATCAAGTATCATTTCCCCCCGTACAAGTTCAATTACTTCATCATCAATTACTATAACTAACTGGTCAGTTATTATACCATCAAGCATTTACATACATTAATAAAGAGCAATGAATAACAAGTACTAATATAAAAATTGATATAAGTTTTTTCATACAATAGAAAAATTAATATGATAAATATTAATTAAATATTATCATTTATAACTTTATATGTCAAATAAGTGTGGTTTATAAAAAAAATATCTTAATATAAGTAGTTTTAGGCTAAAATTTACTTTTTATAAAAAAACTCTATTTTTTTGCTATTTTTTCAAAAATATGATTAAATAATATAAATATTAATTAAATTTACATTATGAAAATATCTAAAAAAGTTATATTTACTCTATTTTTTGTCATTATATCTACAACATCTGTAAATGCTTGACGGTATAGAGATGGTAGTTGAAGCTGGATTAACTGAAGCAACTGAAATGATTGATGTTGAAATAATGCTTATTGTACATCTGTACATAATAGTAGAACTCTATGTGACTGAGATAATGAAAATGATAACTGAACTTCTTGAGAAATAAAATGAAGAGTTTTAACTACAAGTGGTAATGCTGCAACAAGCTGAACTATTAGTTGTGAATCTTGGGATTCTCAAGTTCCTACTTGAACTGTAAGCTATTCACCTGCTTGACGGACTAATGGTGATGTTACTATAAATGTTGCTTGTTCAGATAAGTGAGGTAGTAGATGTAATATGGTAGATATTTCTGGTTGGACTAAATCTGGAAATAATTATTACAAAGTAGTCAGCTCAAATAATTCTTGATCTATAACTTTAAAAGATTGAGCTTGAAATACAGATACTCTAAACTATAATGCAGATAAAATTGATAAAATAGCTCCTACTGGAACTATTTCATACTCTACAACTGATTGGACTAATAATAATGTAATAGTTACTGTCACTTGTAGTGATACCTGAGGTAGTGCTTGTGAAAATACTACTTACAGAAAAACTATTAAATCAAATCAATCATGAAATATAACTATAAAAGACAATGCTTGAAATACTACTAATATCCCTTATAGTGTCAATAATATTGATAAAATTGCCCCAACCTGGTCACTTTCTTATTCTACAACTGACTGGACTAATGAAGATATAAGTGTTACAGTTACCTGTTCTGATACATGAGGTAGTAGGTGTGAAAACTCTAGTTATTCAACAACTGTAGCATCAAATTGACCTTGAGCTATTACTATAAGAGATAATGCTTGAAATACTACAAATATAGAATACAATGTAACTAATATTGATAAAATAAAACCTGTATTATCAGATATTTCTTGAGCTTGAGTAAAACAAGATTGAGAATATTTATTAGCAAATACTGAACAAGATTTTTCTATACAAGTTAAAAATTTTTCATGATTAAGTAGTGAAAAAGCTCCTATAGTAATTATAGAATGAGAATTTACAAAAAATGATAATACTGGTACTGAATGAATAAATGATGTATTTTATAATTTTTGAGATACTAATACTAAATTAACTATAAAGAAAAATATATCAAATATTGATATAGATAAATGACCAAATAACTACAGAAAATTCACTTTCAAATTAACTAAAATCTGTGATAAAGCTTGAAACTGTATGGATAATCCACCAACATATAAATACTATGTTTATGCATGAGAAGTTTATCCTAGTAATTCTTCTATTAGCTCAAATGAATTAACAAGAGGAGACTTAGCTAATTGAAGTGAAAAAGAATTAATAGTTACTTTAAAAGATACATACTGAAATATTATAGTACCTGTTAAAAAAGCTGATTGAACTACTGCTATTAGAGATGTAAAACTAAAAATAAATTATGATAATTCTTTATATTTAAATCAATATAGTCTAAGTTGAGAAAGTTGAATAAATTTTACAAAATTTAATAATGATAATTTTAATCAATGATTAATTACATGAAATGATTTAACTAATACTACTGAAATTAATGATATAAATAATAATTGAATTTATACTACAAAATTTAAAGTGTATTCTCCTACTTATAAAGAAAATGTTAGTGATTGAAGACAATATTTAACTTGAAATTTTAATATTAATGATATAAAATATAATTTAACAGATTGATCAACTGCTTATTGAACACTTAGTAGTAGCAACATAGATTTTCAATTTAAACCTCTTTATACTATTGATATAACCTGAGATTTGAAAGATTCTTGATTTGTAGAAGGAACTATACAAGAATCAAAATTAGATATAAATAAAACTTGAACTGTTAATAGTAAAGCATATGTTAAATTTTGATGAGAAGATAGTAGCTTAGATAATCTAGATTTAAAGTATTCAAAAATAACTAATTCTAATCTAGTTAACACTGTTTCAAAAACCAATTGAGCTATAACTAATACAACATATCTATGAAATGTAACAACTGATGTTAATCAGGATATATACACAGATTTAATGATGGATACTGGTGCATTTCTAGATGATTTAGAAAATATCTATTTTTCTACTCATTTAACATATACTGTTTGATGAAAAAATGTAGTAATTAATCAAGACCTAATATGAAAGGATAATTATCATAATTCAAATTATAACTCTGAAATAGCTCAAATATGATTAAAAGTAACTTGAACTACATTCACTGAAAAATGAGCTAGATTTATTAATAGTTGAGAATCTGATAATATGAATACTATTAATTGAGATTTAAATAAATCAATTATACTAAAAGATTTAAAACAAAATGTTTATAATAATGTAAAATATTTTAATTATAAAGAAGCTCAAAACGTAAACACAATAAATAACTTAGAAGACATTAATAATAATCAAAATATATGAGGACACTATATTCTTAATAATAACAATGTTATATATTATAATAAACTCGATTGAAAGACTGTATCAATATGAAATTGAGCCAATAGTGCAGGTATAAAAATTAGTTGAAAAAAAACAATAATAATAGAATGATGAAATCTATATATAAATCAAAATATGTATTATTGAAATAAAAATAGTGATATTTTATGAATTATTGTATTAAAAGACAAAAATTGAAAATGATGAAATCTATACATAGAACCAGAAGTAACTAATATAGTTTGAAATATTTTTGTTGAAAAATCGATAATAGCATATAATTGAATTAATGAACTTGATTGATATAGTGATATAACTAATTTTAAAAATCAACTACATATATATGGTTCAATTGCATCATATAATACATTATGATGATCTAAAAAAGATCCTTTGGAATGTCCTTATTATATTAATGATTGTAGTGATCAAAAAGTAGCTCAAAAATATGATATTAATTATTTAAGAAGATACTTTATCAGATCATGAATACCAAATCAAAATTGAAAAGTAATATGAGGCTGAACCTGTAATAGTAATTGAAATTGTACTTTATGAAATTCTAATTTTGTAAGAAATATTACGAATTCTTCTGATCCTTATTATGAAGATAATATTATAATAGAATACAATCCTTTAATAAAAATAGTACAACCACCTTTTTTTGCAAAGTAAAATTTAAAAGAATCTATATTTTAATTAATCTAACCAGTTTTCAGCCACCTTCCCTTAAGCCTAAGGGAAGGTTTTTTAGTTTATTTATAAATAGCAATTGAGTTATAATAAAAAATTAATATAATAGTTTTATTATATTAATTTTTTTATTTTTATTATGGAAGAAATTATTACTTTATTATATGATTATACTAATTTTATTACTATTATTTTTATAATAATAGTTCATTATAATATTATAAAAAATGAATTCAAATACAACAAAATACCTAATAAATTATTATTAACTCTATTATTTTGAAATATTTTTTATTTAATAATTAATCAGGCTGAAATTTATTTTTTAGCTACTACAATAAAATTATTATTATTAAGTTTTATAATTTTAATTTTATATAAATTTAAAATATGGAACTCCAGTTATTTAAAATATATATTTGTTACTAGTATATTTTTTCTATGAGTATTAGAAATGACTTATATTTCAAATATTTTCTTTATGATTTTTATATATATCATTTCATATTTCTTTTTCTTTTATTGAAAAATAATAATAAATCCAGTTAAACTAAAATCATACATAATTCCTTTAAAGCAAAAAACAAAATGAGATATACATAATTGGGTATTAAAAAACAAAAACTTTTTAATATTAAAAAGTTTTACAATTATTTTATGATTTTTATCAGTATTTATAATTATTAGAGTTATTAGAATTTACTTACAATGAGAACTTATTTTTTTAAACCAGATTATAACTGTAAATAATATAACGATTAATACTATAGTACTAATTTTGTTTGTTTTAATGTCTATAAGTTTTATTCTACATAGCTTATATACAAGATATTTATTACAAAACTATAAATATTTAATTTTTATTATTTTATGAACTATTTGATTTTTAACTTATGAACTTATTTATGATTATGAATTTATTTCTGGTTATTTACATAGAATATTAACTTTTTTGATTTTTATATTTATTACAATAATGATTATTTTTCATATGTGAAAATATTTATTTTTTGATAATGATTCAAAAATAATTAAATACACTGAACTAAAAAAATGAAATATTATTGATAAAAAAATACTTAAAGAGTATTTAGTTTGACAAAAAAGTCTAGAAAATGATGATATATTATGATTTATTAATAAAATAAATAATCCTATTAATAAACAAGATTGTGACAAATTAAAAATGCTAATTAAAAAAAATAGTGATTATCAAAAAAAGAAAAATATTGCACTACCGCCCAATATAATAAGAATATACAATACTTTTAATTTTTCAATTTTTATATTTTGAAGTTTTATCATTACTTTATTTGTATGACATAATTTATTAATTAATTCTATTATATTTTTATTTAATAAAATAATGTGAGATTTATATTAATTAATTATTAGTATGGATCTTTTTTATATAATAAACTAATTTTATAAAATCTGTATTATTAACTTCATGTAAATCTAATAAACTATATATTTCAGATAATAACCTAGAAAAGTTTATATGTTCATATCAATACAATAATAAAAATTTTTTTATATACTTTAGCTCTAAATTATATCCAAAACAAATTCTAGCAATATCAGTTTCTATATATCATTTATAATAATCAATTAAGTCAAATATTCCTATATCTCAATCATTAGTTAAATAAACATCACTTGCATGTAAGCTACCATAAACATATCAAGGCTTAATATTATTTAATTTATAAATAAATTTTACAAACTTATTTATATCTATCTGATTAAAATTTTTAACTTTTATGTTATTAATACGAATATTTTCAAATTTAATATACTTAAATTCATATTTTCATATTTTTACTATTCAATTAGAAATAATTTTTGGTACTAATATATTATTTCTAGCAAAAAAATTATAATTATTATTTTCTTTTATATAAAATCAAAATTCTTTTTTTTCTCAAAAATAATCAGATATATATTCATCTGATAAATAATATTTTATGACATAATTAGTGTCTTTTGGTATTATAATAAATCATACATTTGAATATCTAATTCAATAATTATCTCAATAAGTATTATGAATATATTCTTGAATATATTCATCTTTTGTTTGTATTTTTCTAAAATCAAATAATTTCATTTTTTTATATTAAAAGTCTAATAAAATTTATCATAAATAAAATCATCGAACTCTCTATCTGTAAAAGTTTTTGGAATAATTTTTTTATCACTATTCAACATAAATTCTGATAAATTATCATACATTTCTAAATCACTATGATTTTCATCAAATTCAAAGAGTGTCATATTTTTTTTCTCTGCCTGAAGTATTCATTCTGATCTATTCATTACTCAAACAATTTCTGTTCATAAATAATTTGAAAAATCTTCTACAACATTCATTTTACTTTCATTACTCCTTAAATTTAAAATAACTCATGAAAGTCAAATACCATTTCTTTTATAGTTTACTATTGCTTTTGCTATATTATTAGCAGCATACAAACTCATTATCTCTTCTGATAAAACTATATATACTTGGTCAGCAAATCAAACTTTCAAAGGTGAAGCAAATCATCAACATACAACATCTCATAATACATCAAAAATAACTACATCATAATTTGAATCATCTAATAATCAGATTTCTTCAAATATTTCAAACATCATAGATATTCACCTTCAAGCACATCATAATCAAGCAATTGGTCATCAAGCTTCTACACAGTCTATTCAAAATCTTCATTTATGTACTATTAAATCCTTTGTAAAATCAAATATATCTCTATCTTTTGATAAGTCTATTACAGTAGGAATATCTCTAACTCAATTTAATATTCTTTTACATGAATCATGTTTTGGATCACATCATACTTGTAAAACTCTTAATCATTTTTTTGCAAACGATACAGCTAAATGAGTAGATGTTGTTGATTTTCAAATTCAACCTTTTCAATATATTACTATTTTTTTCATAATTTTAAATAATTTTTTTATATAAAGTATCTAGCTTAGATAATAATTTTATATTTTTGTTAAGTAAATTAATATTTTGTGAATCTATTTCATTAATATTATAAACTTTATTATTATTATCTTTAATTCTTAAATCATATCAGATATTATTTTCTAAAAAATAATATCTTTTTATTTTATCATTTTTCTCAATAAAAATTGTAAATGTATAAATTCAAATTTGTATAAGTAATTTTATTCTATTGTTTATTTCTAGCTGTATATCATCTAATTTTATATCTTTAATAACTTTATTTATATTTTTTTTAAATATTTTTTCTAAAGTTTTATTTTTTAAATAATTTTTACCAATTTCTTTTTTTATTCATATTCAACTATCACAGAATTTTTCAGGGCAAACAATGTTTTTTTCTCACATTAATAAATCTCATAATATATTAATAGGAAACCTTAAACTATCTAAAGTATTACATGGTCAAAATGTTATATATCATTTATTATGTACATGTATTAATACATTTTCTTTTGTTATATAATTACATTTAAATCATTTAAATTTGTTTAATCCCCTAGTTCTAATATCAGAAATTTCTAAAAGCTCTGTTATTCAAGTATCATAAATAACTTCTAATCACTTATTATTATTTTTCATTTTATTAATTTTTTAATTATTAATTAAATCTTTTATTATAAAAATAATCTAATATAGACTTAGAATATGATTTTGATATATCTCAATTATTATGAATAATTAAATCATACTTACAATTATTTTCATTTATTCATGTTTCATTTAAAATAAAAGTTTTTGTTTTATAAAATTCATCTAATTCTATATTATTATCTGGTAATAAAAATTTTACTTTAAAATTAATGCTTTTATTAATTAAAACTTTTAAAGACTCAATAAACTTCTCTTCTTTTCATGAATATTCAAAATAATGATAAGATATATTAAAAAATAAATTACTATTTATTTTATCTAATTTATAAAAATCATCTTTTAAAGAAGAAACTCTTAATAAATTAGTTGATACTTGTAAAAATAAATTATCTATTTCCAAAAATAATTTTATAATATCAATAATATTTTTATGGAGAGTTGGTTCTCATCAATTAATATCAATAGAAATATGCCTATTATCTCAGTTTTTTCTTAATAATTTAATTGTATTAATTATTTCTTCTATTTGTTCCAAACTTAATATTTCTTTAGATAATTGTTGTCATGCTATACAATAACTACACTTAAAATTACATACATTATTTAAATGAATGATAAAAGATATTGATTGTTCAGTTGGTGTTATTTTATTAATTTTCATAATTAATATTAAAAAGATTATTATTATTATTGATTTCTATTAAAAATTTATCTAAATTTTTATTAAAATTCCAATTATCATAAAAATATTTATCTCATATTTTTAGATAAGTTTCATTTCAAAAATAAAATTTATTTATTATTCAATTATAATTAAAGATAATTGAGTAATCTAAATTTGTAGATTTAGATAATATAAAATTACTTTTAAATTTATTTTTATCTATATCAAATCATAAAAAATTATTAGTTATATGTTTTAAATAAATATTTTTAAAATCTATATTATTTAAATTATTTATTTTAATGTTTATTAAAAATTCTTCTATTTTTTCTATATTAATTTTTTTTAAAAATCTATTTAACATAGAATAATATTCTTCTAAAAAAAAGAATATATTGTCATATCTATGTAATTTTTTAAATTCTTCTATATTAAAAACAATTGAATATTCTAGTATTAACTTATTTTTATATCAATTTTCTATTATAAAAACAGATATTTTTCATTGTACATAAGGTGGTACAGAAATTACAATTATATCAAAATCATTATATTCTAATTTTTTATAATCTAAATAAACAGTTATATTATAATCTTTTTGAATTTTTTCTCTTGTTACATTTGTTTTGCAAATTCAAAAAACTTCATAATCATTTTTCACAAAATAGTTAAGGTATTTCTTTCACTGATTTCATAATCATATAATTAATACTTTTTCCATATTATTATTTTTTATTTAAAAATTTATTCACTTTATCTTCTGATAAATACTTTTTTGCTTTATCGGTTTCTCATTTTTCTAAATATAAATATCATATTCAATCTTTTAATCAACTATGATTTGGATCTTTTTCTAACTCTTCTAAATATATTATTTCTGCTTTTTCTATTTCTCATTTATTAATTAAAGAACGTAATTCTTTAAATTTTTTATTATTGAAGTTATTTTTATGAGAATTATTATTAATATTTTTAAAAGTTTTAGATTCTTTTTTATTAATTATTTCATATAAATTTTCTATAATAAATAATATTCAATTAAATCACATATATGGTCTATCTAGTAAATAGTGTGTATTGTACGAAGGAAATCAAAATTCATATTTTACATAATCTTTTGTTCTTTTTTCAAACTCTGAATTTCAGATCACAAGATCAAAGTCTCATATATCTTCTGAATTAGATACTTTTTCTCAATTATATTTATACGTTTTTAAATGCTCTAATCATATTAAACTACATATATTTATTATTCCCTTTTCCAAATAAGGATCTCATCAATATATAAATTTTTTTCACTTAAATAATTTATTATTTATAAGACTAAGCTTATTATTAATTATATTTTTTTCTTTATCTATTATTTGATTAACTAAAACATCGTCCAATCATAATTTTGATGCTATTGTTTTTATAAAATTAGTTGTATCATCTAAACCAAAAGGTAATTCTAATTCTAAAACATCTACATTTAATTTTTTTGATAAAACTTTTGAAGCGTATTTTCAATAAGCTAAAGATACTAGTAATTCTGACTCTTCTACTCTAGATAAATCTTTATATTTTCATCAATCTAGCCATATAGAATTAATTGTAACTCATATTAGTCCTAATATTCTTTTAATTTCTACTATATTACCTTTACAATCTCATTCGTTTCTATCAAATAAAAATCAAATAAGTGAAATATTTAACTTTTTTTTCTCTACAGTTTTATCTACCTGAATTGATTTTGCTAATTCTTTTAAAAATATAGAATATCCATCTATCCAAAATTTATCTGTAAATGATGGAATATAAATAAAATTTGTTTTAAAATCATCATACAACATATTATACTGTACAGCTAATAATCAAGTTACAGGCATACAAGTAACTACTCACAAGTTAAATTTTTTATTTTCGTCAATAAAACTAATTTTCCTTTTTATTTTATTATCATATCATCTTATCATTTTGTTAGGCATAACTCAAGAAAAATATAATTTTGTATTTATACTTGGATCTTTTAATTCAGAAAATAAGTCATGTGTTTTATAAATAAAGTCTGATTTTCAAAATATACAATCAGGTCAATCTACATATAATGCTGAATCACTAATTGCATTTACTCACATAAAAACACCTGTTAAAAATGGACTTCAAAAAATTTGAGAATATTTTTCAACTAAATTCATATATTATTTTTATGTTATAAACTAATATTTTAAAATAGATAACTTAAATCTATATTATATCTAATTAAACCTATTTTATTATAAATAATTCTTTATATAATCTTTCTATAAAAAATAATAAACCTGTAAATCACATATAAGGTCTATTTAATAAAAAATGACTATTATAAGATGGAAATCAAAATTCTAATTTGTCTATTTCATAATTATTTATATTATAATCTGAATTTCAAATAATTAGATTTGTCATTTTGTCTAAATCATTCTCATTATTCATTTTATTTGTATTAATTGTAGACAGATAATTCATTCACAACAATGTTCATATATCTTTTATTCATTTCTCATAATATAAATCTCAAACAAATACATAATTTCTACTTAAAAATATATTTTCATCAAGCATAATTATTTTTGACATTACTTTTTCAACTTCTTGCTTTATCATATTATTTACTTTATTATTATCTATTCATAATTTATTAGCTATTTTTTCTATAAAATCTATTGTATTTTTTAGTCAAAAAGGAATATCTAACTCTATATAATCAATATCTAATTTTTTTGATAATATTTCTGAAGCCTTTTTTCAATTAGCTAAACTAATAATTAATTCTGATTTATTAATAGATTTTAAATCACTGTAATTTCATCAATCTAACCATACAGAATTTACTGTAATTCATAACAGTTCCAATATCCTTTTAATTTCATCTATATTTCAAAGACAATCACCTTCATTTCTATCAAATAAAAATCATACAATAGATATATTCAATCAACTATTTTTATGAGTTTCTTTAATTAAATCCATATTCTTAGCAATTTTGGCTAAAATATATGAATATCAATCTCAGTAAGTTAATTCTTTATCAATACTTATATTAATAGTATTAGTAATTTTAATATCATTAGTAAAATGAATATTAAAATTATCTTTTTTTAATAAAAAGTCATCTTCAGATAATACTATTTTTTCTAAAATTTTTGATTCTAAATCATGCTGAGTTATAATAAAATCTTCCTTTTTAATTTCCTTTTCAAGTCATTTATAATAAAATAAAGCATCATTTATTGCATTTATTCAAATAAAAACTCATGTTAAAAAAGGTCTTCAAAAAATATTAGAATATTTGTTAATTGCATTCATAATTTTATTTATTAATATACTTATTTAAATAATCTATCTTTTCTGCTTTTTTTAATAATTTTCTAAAACTTCTAAAAAATCATTCTAATCAATATTCAAAATCTCTAACAGAAAATGTTGCTTTGTTTTTGGATAATATTCTTTTATCATTAGATATTTCTGAATAGAATAATTGTATATCTTTTTTACTAAAAAATTTGTCCAAAGGTGTTAATTCATTAAAAAAATTAATTTTTTCATTGTTTTTCTTAAATTCATCTACATCATTATTATATACATATCTTGTTTTATTGATATAAAAATTAATTTTGAATCACATATCATTTAATATTGCTAAAATAGTAACTCATCTAAAATTATCAACTAAAAATTGTTTTATATGAAAATCAAAAACAATAAATCATAATCAAATAGTTTTAGCTTTTCAAAATAATTTTTCGTTATCTAATTTAATATTTTTAAATATATTATCTATCTTATATTTTTCTTTTTCTCTTCAAAGTTTAATTAAAATATTTTGTAATAAATTATTATAGTTTGTTAAACCATATGGTACTTTTGATTCAAATTGATTAATAGGATAAAGTTTAAAAATATTCTGTGCTCTAGCTTCTCTTCAAGTAAAGAAAACCGCTAAATTATTATTCATTATATCTTGCAAATCTGATAACCTTATATTTGGTATTAAAACTTTATCTACATCTATTCATAGTTTTTCTTTTAAAAATGTTATTATTTCATAAGTATTTTTATCTTTATTCAAACCAAAGAAAACAAGCTTATCTTTTCATTTTTTTGTTTTTTTTGTATCTATTTCAATATTTTTTAAATAATTAATTACTGATCTATAAGGACTATCTGTATTTTGGTCAGAATATAATATTTTTTTAGGGTCTACATTATTATTTTTGAATATAGATAATATATCATCTCACATTATAACTGAAATACAAGTTTTATTTAAAGCTACTAAATCATAATTACTTAATAATTCTTTATTTTGTAAAATTTCTTCAATTTTATCTCATCATCAAATAGCAATTGATTCATAATCATTTATATTTGTATATAAATAATCTGATTTTTTATAATCTCAATATTTAAAATATTCTCAATCAAAAACTTTATTATAATTAGGAAAATTATTAAAACTATATCTAGGTCAATGACATTTAGAACATTCATAATCACTATGATATATATCTAATATTGAATACTCTGGTTCAAAATTAAAATTTTGATGAGCTCTTCTTCTATATCAATAATCATCTAAAAAACTTAGATCTAACTTATTTTTTATATCATTATATAATAATTGTTTTTTATCATATATATTTATAAAATCTGATTCTTCTCATATTTTAAATAATCATCTATTTAATTCTTCAAGTAATTTTTGTAATATTTTTTCAAACTTAATAAAAATTACAAATAACATTTTTCAATTATTTGTTGTTTCTCAAGCATATTTATTTATTTTTAATTTGTTTGATTTATAAGATACTCAAAATAAAACAAATTCTTCCTTTTCTGATAAACTAATAAATAATTCATTATATAAGTATGTATATTTATATATTGTATTACTAAAATTAACAGATAATACCTTTTCTAAAAAATTATTAAGCTTTTCCATATTTTATTTATTAAAAGTTTTCTCAAATATAGTATTTATAAATTTATTTATATCCATTTTTTCTTCTGAATATTTTAAACATCTTTTTGAATATTCTAAAATATTTGATTTATTTTCAGCAAAAAATTTTACTTTATTAACTAAATCATTCATATCTCAATTTATGTATGATACTCCTAATTTATTATCTAATATATCTTTTACTATTAATCAATCATTATAAGGAACTACTACAGGTTTTCATGAACAAATTGCTGTTGCGATCATTTTACTTCTATCATCATCATTATATTCATCAGTGTGACAAAATACGCCAAAAGATGACATGGCATATGCTCAAAAAAATCAATAATGACTTTGTATTCATCTATACATAGATAAAAAGTTTTTTATTTCACATATTTCATCACTTATAAGAATTCATCTGTATTTTCACTCTAAAGAATTAAGAACACTAAAATCTCTACACCAACTCATTCATCATGATAAAATAAAATCATTGGGATTTTTTAATACACAATAATTCCTTAATAAATCTATATTTTGAGGATTAAATATTTTATAAACATTTGTGTTTTCAGTATTAAAGAATTTATCTGAACTATATCAAATACTTTTACTATTATAACAAGAAAAAATATTTTTATACATTAAACAATCTATTCAAAAATCTGTTACACTAGATAAAACCAACATACTTAAATTTTTATTCTTTCACTTATAATCATATTGAAAATTAAAAACTTCTGTATTTTCATCTATAATAGAATCTATATAATTATCATTTAAGTCTTCTTTATATAAAAATTTTACATTTGGATTATTAGCTTTTAACTCTATAAAAAATCCATCTTGATTTAACTGTTGTCACCAATATCATTTTCAAAATTTATATAATACAGTTAAGTTAAGCTTAGAATTATTACAATATGAAATAAATGATTTTTCTATTGTTTCTTCCATACCTCATCATTTTAATATTAATAATAATTTCTTATTAGTTGATATTTTTGAAAAAGTATTATCAAAATATTCAGTATTTTCTTTTATTAATAAATAATATATTTCTTTCTCATATTTTAATATAGATTTAATAACATTACTTATATTTTCCTTTCCAACTGCATTAACATCATTGGCAAAATCATAAATATTTTTTATATCTTCAAATTTTCTAATATAAAAAAATAATTTCTTGCTTTTTTTTATATCACATCATCTATCCACTGTAGAAACTTCTAATATAAAAGAACCAGTAAAAATAATTATTTTACGAAAATTATGATCAACTGTAAAAAAATATACATCTAAATGTTTAAAAATTGATGAAAGTAGTAATTTTAATTTCATATTTATTTTTCATTTTTAGTAAGAATTTCATTAAATTCAACATTATCTATTTTCAAACTATCTAAATCATCCAAATCTTCTAACATCTCATCTAAATTTGAATTTTGGATTGGTTCTTCATTTGATATAATACCTCAAGTTTTTTCATTTATTATTTCTAAATTTTCTTTTAATATTTTATTATTAGGATCATCTTGTAATCATTTAATACATAATTCTTCAGCTCAATATATATCTCATTCATTAAATAAACTCATAACTTTTTCTCAGATATCCATATTTGAATTATTTGAAGAATTTTCATATGAATTTACTACATCTATTGATAAATATTTTTTAGCTTCTTCTTTTTTTCATATAGATAAATATAGATAAGCTATTCATTCTTTAAATCACTCATTATTTGGATCTTTTTCTAATTCTTCTAGAAATCTAACTTCGGCTTCTTCCATATTTCAAGAATTAATAAGAGAATTTATACTATTTAATATTTCTTGGGTAGACATATTTATTATTTATTATATATTATTATTTTTTATAGGAATTAATTTTTTCAATTGATAAATATTTTTTAGCTTCTTCTTTTTTTCACATAGTTAAATATAAATAACCTATTCAATCTTTGTATCACTCATTATTTGGATCTTTTTTATATGCATTTAATAATATTGTTTCTGCTTCAATATATTTTTTTTCGGCTATTAATTTATTTATTTTAATTAATGTAGTTTTTGTTTTATTTATTGATTTTGGTATATTATTTTTTATTTCTTTTTGAATTACTGTTAAATAGTCTTGTAAATCTTTATTATTTGGTTTTTGTTTTATTCAATCTAAACATAATTTTTCAGCTCAATATATATCTCATTCATTGAATAGTTCCTTTGATTTTTTCAAAAAATTAGTTTTTAAGATTCAATTAAAAGAACTTATTTTATCATTTGATAAATATTTTTTAGCTTCTTCTTTTTTTCATATAGTTAAATACAAATAACCTAATCAATCTCTTAGTCATTCATTATTTGGATCTTTTTCTAATTCTTCTATAAATCTATTTTCTGCATCAATATATTTTTTTAACATAGTTAATTCATCTATATCTTTTATAATCAATTCTGTTTTATTCAATAATTTACTTTCAATTTCACTTCCTGTTATTTCTACTTTTGTACTATCATTACGATTTATGTTTTTTTCAACATTAATTATATTATCTTTTACTTTTTCTGTTTTAGATTGTTCATTTTTATTTATATTATCTGAACATCAACTACTAATAAAAATAAATAATAGTATATATATAATTTTTTTCATTTTTATATTTTTAAATAATAATATTATTAAGTAATAAACTTTGTAATTTTATCTATTACATAATATTCTCAAACATATTCTATCCAATTTTTATAAATTCACAAACAATAATTATTATTACTACATTTTTTACATAAATCATATTTTTTCTTTTCTTTCCAAAGATTTTTATATGAATCTAAATTTTCTTCATTTAATTTTCAATTTAAATTATCTTTTTCTATTTGCTTCAATCTTTGATACTCTAAATTGTATTCTGGATAATTTAAAATACATAAACTAGGGGCTGTAAAATGAAAATCTGGATATATTTCAGATTTTTTACAAATTGAAACTATTTTATCTATTTCTTTTAGCTCTTTATTTGTATATTTTAATAATACTTCTTCTTTATTAATATTTGCATATCAATTAGGTTGAACTAATCAAAATGATATTCTCCTAGTATTTAAAAAATAATTATTTCTAGCTCTTGGTAATAAATCTATAAATCATTTATCTAATAAAAATACTACATAATCATAAATATGAAAAATATTAATTTTTGTAACAACAATATTAAATGATATTTGTAATTGTTTATGTATATTCTCTTTTTTTACAAAATTAATCCACTCTACAAAATCATCAATATTATAATAAACACCTAATAATTTATTTATATCAGCTTCACTTGAATGTTGAGCTAAAAATAATTCATCTAATCATGCCTCTATCAATTCATTTATTAAATTTTTATTTTTATATAATATTGTCCCATTTGTTTGAATTTGGATAATTCATATTCATAAACTTTTTGCTAATTTTATAAATGAAACTAATTTTTTATTTAAAGTAGGTTCTCATCAAGAAAAAGATAAAATTAATTTTTTTCTTTCTGCTTTAGTATATTTTTTAGCTAATGCTAATATTTTATATATAACCTCTTTTGAAGATACATCTTTTTCTCAATAATTATTAGTCATTAGTACATTACAAAATTTGCAAGACCAGTTACATTTGTAATTTATTCTAATTATTTCATTAATATAAACTCATTCATCAACTTCTTTATTTATTTTTTTCATATTAATTTTTTATAGGTATAATTTCTTCCAATCAAAAATACTTTTCATAATATCTTGAAGGTCACCAACACATTTTATAATATTTACAAGAATTACATTTTTTACAATATTCTCTCTCTCTAGGAATCTCGTCATCCAAATTCAAATCTTTTCTATCTAATTTTTCTCATTTATTATCTATTTTAACTCTAGTTCAATAATCAAAATCATCTGTTTTAGAAATAAAATCGTCTATTTGACTTAAAGGAAAAACACAAAAAGGAAAATCAGCAATCTTTAATTTAATATTATTTTCATTACAATAGTTATTTATTTTTATTATTTCTTTTATGGATTCTTTATATGTAGGAGCAACTAATTCTTTTATATGTTTTTCTCAATAATATCTTTCATCAATATCTGGATAAGTTATTGCTATATTTTTTATTCATTTATTTCATATATATTTAACTATATTAAATATATCAAGTAAATTATCTTTTGTTATTACTATATTTGCCTTAAAATAACTTCATTTCCAATATTTATTAATATTTTTAAATACATTATCCCAATAAACTAAAACTTTTGATCTAGATATTTTTTGTTGTAATCATTTATCTATTGCCTCAACTGAAATAATTAATTCATCTATATATGGTAAATATTTTTTTGCTTGTTTATCTATATGTAAAGTAGTACAATTTGTTGTAACTAGAATTGTGTATCACAGTTTTTTTCAAACTTTTAATGCATACAAAAAGACTCATTGAATAAAAGGTTCTCATCATAAATAAGTGACATGATTATATCACAATTTTTTGTACTTTAATAATTTTTTTAATACTTCATATTCAGTTACTTTTTTAGTCCATGTTTTTTCCATGTTTGAGAATTCCATACAATAAGTGCATTTTTGATTACATGTCCATCAAACATACATTTCTAATCTTTTATATCACATTTATTTTTTATTTAAATATGTAGAAAAATAATCCATTATTTTTTTTAGTTCTTTTTGTCATTGTATTGAATTATATATTTTTTTTTCTAATAGTAAAATATCATCTTGTTTTTTATTAATAATACTAGTATTTAAATTATTTAATTTAAATTTTTCTATATCTGATAAAAATAAATCATTTTTTAATTTTTCTCAATAATTAGTTGATACTATATCAGAATAATATACTTTTGCATCTATATCTATAAAAATAGATTCATTAATTAATACATTATTTTTTCATAAATTTTCTTGGAATCAATATAAATTAAGATTATTATTTTTTATTGATAAATCTAAAATATATTTAAGATTTTTAGATAATTGTTGTAAATTTCTTTTAGACCAAATTTTTGTAAAATATACTGGAAGTATATTATAATTTCTAATTCATAAATTATATAATTTTTTAAATTGTTCTAAACTTTTTTCTTCTTCTCAAGGATTAATAACTAAATTAAAATAAACTTTCTCTTTTAAGTTATGTTTATTAATAAAATTTATTATATTTACATAATTAAAATCATTTTCTGTATCAATACTAAAGAATATAATTTTAAAATATTTTTCAAAATATTCTCAGATTTCTGATGTTAACAAACTAGTATTTGTTACTATTTCATAATTTTTACTTATATATTTATTAGACTTATCTACTATATATTTTATATCATCAAACCTAATAAGAGGTTCTCATCCAAAAAATTTAAATCTGCCAATATTATCTTTATTATTTTTTAAAAACAATAAAATACTTTCTAAATTATTTTTAGAAATATCTTTATTATCTTTTATAACATCACAGTAACTACAATTATAATTACAAGATGTTGTTGTATGTAAAATTATATTATACATTTGTATTAATTAATAGCTTTTATCTGTTTAATTCAATAAATATCTTTATAAAACAATCATATACCCCAACATTTTCAAATATATCTACATTTATTACACTCTCAGATATATCTTCTCATTCTAGAATTCATTGATTCTAACTTTTTTAAATTTTTTGAATCTATAACATCTTCACAATTACTTCTTTCTATTGAAGATTGTCTATTAAATTCTTCTCAATTATAAGTTAATTTTGTTCTTGAATCATAATCAAAATCATCTGTATATTTTATCCAATTTTTATTAGGTAAAAAACAAAATGGTACATCTGTAAGTTTTACTCTAATACCACTTAATAATGCTTTTTTAAAACTGGGTTCTATCCTTTGAATATATTCATCATATGGTAAAGATATATGTTTTATTATATATTTTTTCTTATAATATCAAATATCGATATCAGGATAAGTAAATGACAATTCTTTAATATTATATTTATTTAATAAATCAACAACCTCATCTATATAATCTATATTTTCAGGTGTTATAACAGTATTAACTTTTAATAGATTTCATTTCCAATATTTTTTAATATTAACAAAAACATTATCAAAATTAATAATAGAATTTATATTATTGATTTTTTTTTGTAATCTTTTGTTAACAATTGGTATTGAAATAATTAATTCATCAATATATTTTAAATATTTAGATGAAATATTTTCAAATTGCAACATACTAGCGTTTGTTGTAACCATAATAGTAAATCATAATTTTTTTCAAACTTTTAAGGCAAAATTAAAATTCTTTTGAATAAATGGTTCTCATCATAAATAAGTAACATGATTATATCATTTATTTTTATATTTTATTAATTTTTTTAAGATTTCTTCTTCTGTTACTTTAGTATTCCACATTTCATCCATAGTAGGCATTTCAACACAGAACTTGCATCTATGATTACATGTCCATCATAAATATATTTCTAATCTTTTATAATTCATTTTTCTATTTTTTATGACTATTATATTTTTTATAATTTTTTTCTATTAAAATTTGATAATCTAATTTAAATAATGTTTCTCTACTTATTCAAGAAATATTTTCAATATACTTCATATTTTCATCTACTTCTTTTAATTCAAAAATATAGTCTTTTTTTCTTATATTTAATAATATATCTTTATAATCACTAATGAGCATTAATAATAAATTATTATTTTGTATATCTATAGATTCTAATAAGATTTTTTTTCATTGATAAAATAATAAGTCTAATGCTATAATTATATTAGATACATTTAAACTATTAACATTTATTAAATTTTTATTATTCAAAAATATCTTATGTGTTTTTCACGTTTGATATATAGATTGGAGATTTATATTAGAAAAATATAGTAAATTAATCCAAAGTCTAAAATCTTTTTTATATTCTGGAAAAAAATAATGTAATTTTATAAAATATCATAGTTCCAATACATTATCAATAGTAGATAAACTCATAATTTTACTATATTCTATTTTTGTAATATTTAATTTTTTAAATAATATTTCTAAAAATAATTCTTTTGTTTCTTTACATCACTCTATTTTATTATATATATATGGTGAATATATAATATAATATAAATTATTTTTTTTATTATTAAAATGATTTGTAATCTCTAATAATAAATTTAAATTTTTAATAAAATTAAATATCTCTTGCTTATTTCTCATTATTAATATAAATATATACTATAATAAATTAATTATAATAATATATAAGAAATTGCAAATATGAATTCATTGAAAAACTTAATTAATAATAAAGTGATTATAATAGTATGATTATGAAATCAATGAAAAAAACTAATATCATTTTTAAAAAATGAATGATATACCAAAAATATTATTTGAGTATGTAAAAGTATTAAAACAAAAGATGAAATTATAAAAGAATTTAATGTAAAAGTATGAATTAATTATAAAGAAATAATTGACTCAAATAAAAATAATATAAGTTTTGTTTTTATTTGAGTTAATCCAGATGAAACTCAAGAAGAAATTTATAAATATATTTACTATAATTATAAATCAGTAAAAGTATTAATTGAAAAATCTTTTATAAAAGATAAAAAATTAATTAATAAAATAAAAACTGAAAATATAAATCACTCAATTGTAAAAAATGAATATTTATACCTAGATTTTTTTAAACAATTAGAAAATAATATATATATTATTAATAATATTTTAAATATAACTATGAAAATGGAAACTAATGGTAAGATTTACAATAATATTATTAATAATAAAGTATTTTTATTCTCTTATATAGGTGATTACCTTCATTTTTTAAAACCTAAAAATATTGATTTAATAATGATGGAATGAAATATTGAAAAATGATTTAAAATACTATTAAAAATAAATAATAGTATTCCTATAATCATAAATCTTACAAAAATAAATATTGATAATTTTACAAATAATACAATAATATATAATTTACAAAACTGAGAAAACTGCATTTTTAATAATATAGCAAAAAAATCAAAGATTCTTGATAAATATATTGAGAATTCATACAAATGATATTGTTATTATTTCTTTATTTTTTTAAATTGAAAAATAATTGATTTATTAAGTTGAAAAATAAATATGAAAGATGAAATTGAATCAATAGAAAATTTTAGAAAAATTAATATACAACTAGAAAAACAATTAAGTTTTAAAAGGCTTAAATTCTAATATTCAATATTTTTCTCAATACTTAATATTTATATTATTACAGATATTTTTATATTTACATCCTTCACATTTTCAAAACATTGAGAAACCTAATTCTATAGGAAAAATTGAATTATATAAGACGTTTTCTTTAATAACTTTTTCTCAACAATCTTTAAAAACACAAAATGGAAAATTATAATAGTATATTTTTATATATTTATTTAATACAATTATTTTCTTTATAACTTTCTCAATATCACTTATATTATATAAATAATCTAAATTGTTATTAATTATAATAAATTTATCTTTATTATTAATCCTTTTAATAATCTCTATAAGTAAACTAGAGAAGTCTAAATTAATATCTAAAAAATACTTATTTCATATATATCTATTAATAAAAATAATATCATTAAAAAAATCATCATTTTTTGATATTTCTTTCAATTTATTATTATTTAATTCAATTCATTTTGTATAAACTCATAAATGATGATCTTTTTCTGAAAAAGAAAAATAATCTGCATTTCATATAGGATTTGAATAAAAATATAAATTACCTATATTTGTTTCTATAGTTAACTTTATAGCTGATTTTTTATTATTTAATCAAACCTCAATACCATTCATTCATAAAAAATCAACATCTAATGTTAGGTCAAAAAAATATTTATTATTTCATATATTTTTAAAATTAAAAAAGATTATTTTTTTATTAGAATAACTTGATACATCAATATATGATTTATATATATTAACATTTTTTTGTTTATTTAAAATAATATTAATATATATTTTATCTCATCAGGTTATTATTTGACAATTTCAAACGGTATCTCATCATAAATAAAATTTATTAATTTCTATCATTTTTTATGTATTTATATAATTTTAAAAGACTTTTAATTGATTCTAAATTTTCTGATATGAAATATTTATTATCTTTTTCTAATAAATATATAATAATGTATTCTGTAACTGAAAAAATTAGATAAAAATTCATATTTTTTTCAGATATATTATATTCTAGTACTACTTCTTTTAATAATATTTCAAATAAGTCTAAATCTTGATTTTCCTGAAATAAAGATATTAATAAAGATAAAATATCAACTACTTGATTTCAATAAGATATAGTATCATAATCTATTAAAATAAAATCATTTTTTCATATAATAATATTTTCAAGAGTTATATTATTATGAGTAAGTCACGTTATTTGAATTGAGTTTCTAGATATATTATAATCTAATAATAAATCAGAGAAATTTATATTAGTTAACTTTAAATTTTCTTTTAAAAAAATTATATTTTCTTTTAATTCTCTTATTAATTTTATTCATATAATATTTTTATTTTTATCTTCTATAGGAAACTTCAAATAATGCCATTTTTTTATAGAATTTATTGCTTGTTTTATAATAAGCTCTGTTACTTCTCAATCTATATATTTCTCTTTTAATGTTTCTCAATCAATTTTTTTATATAATATGTATAAATTATTATTAAGATCCGTTATATAATTATTATTAATATTTCTTATAATATCCTGTAATAATCATTTTTCAATCAACAAAGGTATGTTATTAACTAAAAAATGATTATATTTATTAATTTTTTTAAGAATAAAAATATGATTATCATATATTATTTCACAAACCTGATGATATTCATCATACTTTATAAATTTAAATCAATAATCATTCTTAAATCAAAAATTTGATAATATATTATCAATATCTAGTTTATTTATCAACATAATATGACTTTCAAAATTTAAATTTATGCACTTTTCCCTTATAATTAGTTTTATTATTTTTTCTTTTTATATTTTCATGTCACTTCTTTCAAATTGCAATATAATATAGTAATTTATAATCCTTTGGAATATTTAAAATTCTTCTTCCATACTTATTTTCATAATATCCCATCCATATAGTATTATATCACATAGATGTAGCAATTAAATCGATATATGTTCAAGCTATTGATGCATCAATATGTCATTCATTTGCAATTAATAAATCATTTCTTAAATATTCATCTATGTTTTCATATTTTATATTTTTCTGACAAACTACAATTAAAGAAGAAGCATTTTTTATAAATTTGTGTTCTTCAATAGAATTAGAAATTAAATTTATAATATTTTTATTATTTATAACTATCAATTCATACGGCCATAAATCATAAGAAGAAGGTCATAAATAAGCTCAAGAAACCATCTTTTCTATATCTTCATCAGGAATAACTATCCCCTCTTTAAAATATCTACAAGAAAATCTATCATTAAAAATTTTAAATAATTCTTTATTCATAATTATATAATTTAAATACTATTAATTTCTAAATATCAATATAGTTCCTTATAATTAACAGCTGGTCACCAACATATATTATTATAGCTACATTTATTACATTTATCTATATGTTTTCTTTCTCTAGGTAAAATTTCTTTTCTATTAATTTCATTCTTTTCAATAGGATTATTATCTTCTAATAAACTTTTTCATACTTTTATTCTATTACAATAATCTACTTCATCTGTTTTATCAATATATTCCTTAATTTTATTTTTCGGAAATATACAAAAAGGAAAATCAACTATTTTTAAAACAATATTTTTATCTTTACAATAATTTTCAATTTCAATAACTTTTTTAATAGAATCTGTATAAGTTGGGGCAACATAATCTATTAAATGTTTTTTTCAATAATATTCTAAATCTAAATCAGGATAAGTTATTGCTATATTTTTTACTCATTTATTAACTATATATTTAACTATATTAAATAATTCAGCTAGATTATCCTTTGTAATAACTATATTTACCTTAAAATAAGATCATTTCCAATATAGATCAATATTTTTAAAAACTTCTTCCCACCTAACAAAGACCTTTGTTCTAGAAATTTTTTGTTGTAAATCTTTATCTATAGCCTCAACTGATAATATTAGTTCATCTATATATGGTAAATATTTTTTTGCTTGTTTATCTAAATGTAGAGTAGTTGCATTTGTAGTAACCAAAACTGTAAATCACATTTTTTTTCATAATTTTAATGCATCATAAAAAACAGGTTGAATAAAAGGTTCTCATCAAAGATATGTAACATGATTATATCATCTTTTTTTATATTTCAATAAATTCTTTAAAATATCTAATTTTGTAATTTTCTCATTCCATTGTCTTTCCATATTTGGAAACTCCATACAATAGCTACATTTTTGATTACATGTCCATCATACATATAATTCTAATCTTTTATAATCCATAGTATTTACAATTATCTTTTAAAAAACAAAAGTCACATCTACTTTCTTTAAAACAAAAAGGGATTTCTTTTCATGATAATCTCTCTATATCTTCTTTTCATACCTGATTAACTATTCATTTTTCATAATCATAAAAATTCAAACAATCTCAAAAAAAATCTTTACTAAATTTTACAAATTTTACTTTTAAATTCAACTTTTTAATTATTTTAAACAATATATCTATTTTTCATCTATATTCTAATATTCTATACTCTAATATTTTTCTATTTTTATATGGTTTATCAAAAGGAAAATAATTTACAAAATCAAAATTATTAATCCTATATTTTTCTTTCAATAATATTAAATCTCTAGAGATAGTATTAATATTTAATTTATTTATATGAATTATAACCTTAATATGTAATCATGATATAAAAAGTTTTTCTAAATTCTCTAAAAAAATATTATATTTTATTCCTGTTCAATTAACAAGTTCATGTTTTTCTTTATTAAAACTGTTAAAATATAATCAAAAATTATTTAATCAACTTTGTTGTAGTTTTTGTAAATAATCACCCTCTATTCACATAGTATTTGATAATAATCAAATATTATTGAATCAATTAAGCTTACAAAATTTGATTATATCTAATAACTCAGGATGTAATAATGAGTTTCATCAATAAAAAGTAATATTATCTCTATTTTTTTCTACTAATATTTCTTTAAATAATAAATCTTTAGAAATAAATTTTTCTTTATTTCTAAGATCTGATTCCAAACAATATAAACAATCATTATTACATGTATTTACTATTCTTAAGTCCATTATATTACTTTCTTATTATTAATATTTCATAAAGGATCAAATGCACTATAACTTTTATTATAAATATTAGCATCCATTCTTGATCATCATCTACATTCTTCTTTATATTTACAATCGAAACATTCTTTAGGTAAAAATCAATTTTTAAGCATTTTCTGTACATAATCTCATTGCCAAACTTCCAATAAATCATTATCAAATATACTTCAAAGATTTGTATCAAAAGCACTCATTATTTGAATATTTCAATCTGTTGTAATAATAGTTTTTATATTATGATGTTCTGAAAGTTCTCAATCTATAACCTGTTTTGCTATCTCAGTATTTTTTGTTACACAAAAAGGAACACTATCAACTATTTTAAAATCAGTATTATATTTTTTATTCAATTTATATAGCTTATGTATAGCTAAATTAATCATGTCTCTACTGATTCATTTTGTTGTTCAAGTAGAATATAATCTGAAAAAATGCCAACCTTCAATATTAAATTTATTTAAGATAAAATCATATATTTTATCTAAATATAAAATATTTTTTGCTGTTAATATAGTTAAAAAATCTAGACTTAAATTTTTAAAATTATCTATTTTTTCTAACTGTATAACTTTTTTTTCAAATTTATTTTCAAAAGTTTTCAATCATTCTATTCATGCTATATTTTTAGCTCAAGTTTTATTTATTTCATAATAATCCTTATTATTAAATTCATGCATTGAAACCATTAAATTTAAGGAAAAATCATTATTTAACCTCTCTAAAGTTTTATCAAATAATAAAGTTCCATTTGTATTTATTCTTATAAATATATTTTTATCTCTTATATATCCAAGTAAATCCCATAAAAAAGGTGCTGAAAAAGGTTCTCATCAAGTAATAATAATATCTCTAGTACCATATTTATATAAAATATCTACAATTTTTTTATATTTTTCTAATCAAATATTATCTCTTAGATTTCTATTTTTTAAAGGATAATCATAATCATTAAAACAATAATTACAAAATAAATTACACTTACTAGTAATAGTTAAAACAGTTCAAAAAGGAATTTTATCATAAAACTCTTTTTTCTTAAAAAAATTAAAATCACTAACATCTTTTTTTGATACTATTTCAAATATATTTTCTAATAATTCTTTGTTTATCCCTGAAATAATCCAATTTTTTGTTTTTAATTCATTTTTTTCTTTATTAAAATCAATATGTTTAAAAATTATTTCTTCTGTTTTTCAATTTTTAATAAACACAAGTAGCAAACTTCAGTAATCTTTTTCATTTATTCACTCTAAAACATATCAAGACTTTAATTTTTCTTGATATTTAATATTAGGAAACAAAACCAGAGAATAAAAAATTTTAGTTATCATATTTTAAAAATATTTATCACAATTATTTATATAAATATAATTAAAAAAATCTATATTGAAAGTAAAAATTAAAAAAAGTAGAGTGTTTTTTTATTTACACTCTACTTTTATGGGGTCAGTTCATTTTTTACTTAATCTTTTAATTTTTTATTAGTAATATCCCTCATTTCACTAGGCATAGCTTTATAACATTCCACTGCAGTATCTTTATCAATATATCATTTTGAATAATACTTCATTAAATCACTTTCTCTAACAGGAGTTTTTAATTTAATTAATCTTTCATCACTACATTGAGCAACTATTACTTTTTGCATTTCTTTAATTCAATAGTCAAAAATCTCTTGTGTAATTAATCATTTCTTAAAAAATAATTCTAGGTCTTCAAATTTAAAACCTCATCAATCAATATATATTTCTATTCATTTTTTTGTTTCTATTATATTTTCTTTTAAAGCAAATAATTTAGCTATAGTATCTGAATAAAATATAATATCTAACCAAGCTTTATAATATTCAGGAGAATCTATATCTATAGGAGAAACTTCTTTTTTTCCTTCTATTTTATACATATTATAAATTCAATCTTCTTTTCTTTCTATATATCCTGCATATTTTAATGCTTTTTTATTTTCTACAAATGGTCTTATTCTTATATTTCATAGTCAAAATAATATTTTTCATTTACTATCTATAAAGTAATTTACA
>Ga0233436_1000646_pt1 | contig 35849 bp, 29 predicted proteins | sample SI_122_August201_2_FD_182723 | JGI IMG/M metagenome (GOLD analysis project Ga0233436, IMG submission 182723) | Seawater microbial communities from Saanich Inlet, British Columbia, Canada - SI_122_August2016_150_MG | ecosystem: Environmental > Aquatic > Marine > Inlet | place: Canada: British... | reverse complement strand
TTTCTAATTTTTCTCTTGGTTTCATTGTTATTTTATTAATTTTATACATTCTTTCCTTACCAATTCCCTTAAACTTAAAACTTTAATTTCTAAAAATAATATATCTTGTCTATTTACTACATAATCTTTATTATATCTTGAATTAATATATGCTCATCTCAATATCTCAAAATAATAATTTTCATTTTTTAAATCAAACCAATAATTAAATTCTTTAGTTTGTTCTTTTATTTTTGTATAAAGTATATCTATATCATGGGTTTTAGGTTTATATCATACTTTTACTAATAAATAACATGTTAACAAAAATTCTACTGATTGATGTAGATAAAACAAAGATAATTTATAGCTAGCTCTATTATATGCATTTTTGTAATCTTTTATAAATTCACAAGCTATTTCATACATATGACCAAAGTCATCTTTTTGTATTTGTTTTATTTCTTCTATTCATATACTTTTTGCTTGTTTTAATTTAAACCTACCAGAATTATATAACATAATTCATTCATTTAAGATATTTAAATAAAAATACATTTTTTGTTCTATTCAATCATTAAAACTATATATATCTTGAATAATTATATTTACTGCTGATTTTATTTCTTTTATATTTTTTATCTTTGACATTATTTCTCTTGATAAAGTCATATTTTTTTCTTGAGCTGGTTTTCTTGTTATTACTAATATTTGTATTATTGTTTTATATTCAACTAAAGTATCTCATTCTCTGACTAAATTAATTATATTTTTATTATTTTTAATATAATCTCAAAAAATAATAATATATTCTGGTTTTATATAATTCTTTCAAATATTCAATATTACTTCTAATATTTGTATTAATTCTTCCCTCTTATGTTTTTCTAATTTTTCTATACTTGTTTTCATACTATTTTTTTAACAAAATAAAAGATATAAGAAATATATACTTCTTATACCTTATCATTAAATTTTAGTTTGTCAAAACTTTTATACTCTTTTTATATTTTTCTGAAAAATATTACTTTCCAGCAGCCTCTAATTTTGCTTGTTGGTCTGCTACTGCACAAGCATCTATTATTGCCCCCAATCTTCACATCATTATTTGTGGTATCCCTGAGAAATTTTGACTTATTCTATGATCTGTTACTCTATCTTGTGGAAAATTGTAAGTTCTAATCTTTTCAGATCTATCTCAAGATCCTACTTGTGAAAGTCTTGCTTCTCATAATTCTTTTGCTCTTTGTTCTTCAGCATGAGAATAAAGTTTTGATCTCATTATTTGAAATGCTTTATCTCTATTTTTATGTTGACTTCTACCATCTGAACAAAACACTATTATTCAAGTAGGTAAATGTTTTAAATGTACTGCTGAATCTGATTTATTAGCATGTTGCCCTCCAGGTCATCATGATCTACAAAATTTCATTTCTATATCTTCATCTTTTATTTCAACATCTACTTCATCTACTTCTGGCATTATAGCAACTGTTATTGCTGATGTATGAACTCTACCTTTATTTTCTGTTTCTGGTATTCTTTGTACTCTATGTACTCATGATTCATATTTAAATCTAGAGTAAGCTCATGTTCATTTTACTTCAAAGACCATTTCTTTTACTCCTCAAGCTTCTGATTCTGCTTGTTGAGATATTTCTGTTTTAAATCATTCAGATTCAGCAAACATAATATATGATCTAGCTAATTCTCATGCAAATAAAGCAGCTTCATCTCATCATGTACCTGCTCTAACTTCTACCATAATATTTTTATCATCATTTGGGTCTTTTGGTAATAGTTCTATTTTTAATTCTTCTTCCATTTCAGGTATTTTTGTTTCTATGTCTTTTATTTCTTCTTTCAACATTTCTCTCATTTCTTCGTCTTTTTCTCAAGAGAGCATTTCTTTATTTTCTAACAAAGCTTCATTTACAGCTTTATATTCATTATAAAGATTAACAGCTCCCTCCATTGTTTTTTTTCTTGAAGAGACTTCTCTAACCTTTTTTTGATCTTTAAATATTTCAGGATCAGATAATTGTTTTTCTAGTTCTTGATATTCTGCAACTAGATTGTCTAAATTAAATTTCATAATTGTTGTTTTTATAAATAATTTTTTTAATTATAGATATATTTTTTAAAAATTACAAATTATATCTCAATTTATCAAGTGCAATATCTCTTCATGCTACTGATACTTTTGGATTAACTGGTTCTTGTTCGTCTTCTCATTCTTCTGCTTCAAAAAAGAAAGAATTATCTTTTCATGTTTCCTCTAATATTGTTTTCAGTTGTGGTTCAATTATCCTCATTACTCATAGTTTATCTAAAACATCATATACTCTAAGTACAGCTTCTTTGTTATCAAAATCTGTCATTCTAATAATTTGTTCTAATCTTTCTCAAGTTGCTTTAAATTTTAAATCTCATAAATATTCAACTGATACTGCTTTAGGATTTATATTTGTTTTTAAGTCATATATTTTTATTTCCTTTATCTCATCTGTTTTTGTTGGGGCTAACTCTACATCTTTTGAATAATTATCTATCAAGTAATCTATTAATTCAGGAATTCCTTCTCATGTTGCTGCTGATATTATAAATGCTTCTTTACCAAATTTTTTCTTAAATTCTGAAGCTATATAATCTTTCATTTCTTTGTCTAATAGATCTGCTTTTGAAAATACTACTATTTCTTCTTTATTAGCTAAGTCAGGAGAAAATAATTCAAGTTCTTTCCTTATATCACTATAATCTTCAAATACTTTATCCATTCTATACATATCAAGTAAGTGTAATAACACTCCTGTTCTTTCAATATGTTTCAAAAATTCTATTCATAATCATTTTCATTCAGATGCTCATGGTATTAATCCTGGTACATCTTCAAGTACTAATGATTTTCATTTATGATCAAGTACTCATAGATTTGGAGTAAGTGTTGTAAATGGATAATCTCCTATTTTTGGTTTTACATTAGTTACATTTCATATTAGTGTCGATTTTCATGCTGATGGTACTCATATGATTCAAATATCTGCTACTAGTTTTAATTCTAGGTGTAAATCTCTTTCTTCAACTACATCTCACAACTCGGCAAAGGCTGGTGCTTGTCTAATAGATGAACAAAAGTGTGAATTTCAAAACCCTCATTTTCATCATTTAGCTACCAATAATTTTACATTGTGTTCTGATAAATCTGCTATTATTTCCATAGTGTTGGCATCTTTTACTATTGTTCATACTGGCACTTTTAAAATTAAGTCAGGGGCATTTGCTCCATGACAATCTTGAGTTCATCCTCATTCTCACTTAACTGCACTTAATACTTTTTTATGTCTGTATTCTGAAAGAGTATTTAAGTTTTCATCTGTTAATAAATATACACTTCATCCATCTCATGCATTACCTCCCCGTGGTCCTCATTTCGGTATATATTTTTCTCTTCTCCATGAGATAAGTCCATCTCATCATTTTCAAGATATTACTTTTATTTTTACTTCATCTATAAACACTGATTTTAAAATTAATTATAAAATATATTTTTTAATACGCAAGTATTATATTGAAAAATAAAAAAAAGCAACTACTTATTTATAATTGCTTTGTTTTTGTTTGTTTTTTAAACTAAATCCAGTATATTCATATATATTCCTCTGTCAAAACTTTTATACCCTTTTAATATACATTAATTTTTATTACTAGACTTAATCTTAAAAATCAGAAAATATCAAATTTAAAGTACAGTTAAATTTATTTATGACAAAATCATAATTTACCTATTTCATATTTCAATATTAATGCTTTTATTCTTTGATCATTTACTTTTCATAACTTTTTTAATCAACTTTTGGTTATATGATTATTAATTTTATCAGGATTTAATGTTTTTAAATATTTATCAAAATATTTTTCTGATTTTTCTTTTTCTAATAATTCCATGTAAGCTATTCATACTAATAAATTGTATCTACTAAGCTCTTTTTCATTAAACATTTTAGTATAAATTTCCTTCTGAGTTTTATGGAAATTTAATATTTTCTGAAAATCTTTATTGTTTAAAAAATATCAAAAATGAGATAATATTTTTTCTGAATCTTTATATTGCATTGTTTAATATTTTATATAATATTCCAACCTGCTAGATTGTTATTTACAAAATCATATCTTTTATTTGAATTTAAATAACATATCTAAATAACTTTTTCATTTTAGTAAGTTAGATCAGTACCAGTCCATTTTAAATACATTACTTTCTAACATTTTTTCTTGTATATTATCATTATTAGTTGTTCATAGCTTACTATCTGGTTTTAATAAAATATATGAGTTTAATATAATTTTTTTATCTGATTTTTTATTAATTTCTTTTTCTATATTTTTAAGTGTATTATCTAATTTTTTATTTCCAATTTTAGCTTTATCATTGAATATTCAACTATCTCTATCAAATATTCCATCTTGTCATTTTGGATCTATAAAATTTATATATATTTTCTTTTTATCAATTATCCACAAAACAAAATCTGGAAAAAATGGATGTTCATCATTTTCTAGGTATATTCAAATACTTCTAAGACTCTCTATATTTCTTAATAAATAATGATCTAAATTTTTATTCTTTGTATCAATATATTCTTTTAATTGCTCAATAAAAACTCTTTCTCAGGGATTTAGTTTATCTGGAAAAATAGATATTCACAAATTCTTATTAAAATCTTCTTCAATTAATAATGGTTTATAAATATGTTTATTAAAGTCTAAACTAAGTGTATTTAAAATATTTCTTTTTTCTTCTTTTAAATTACTTATATATTCACTTTTTTCTTGCTCTGTTTTAAATTCTTTTGTTATAATATACTCTTCTATAAAATCTCATTTTCATTCTGTATTTGTTAATTCTTTATCATAAACTATATTTTTTGAATTTATTCTATGATTTATTTTATTTTTTAATTTTTTTAAAAAGTCATTTATTATTATAATAATAGTTTTTTCTATTTTTAATAAATCGTTTCATATAAAATTATCATATTTTATCTCATCTATAAAATTAAATATATCTTTTATATCAAAATCTATTAATTCTTTATTATTTATTGAATATATATTTATTTTATTTTCTTCTATATATTCAATTATTATTTTTTTAATATTATTCATATCTATATAACTTTCATAAATATCTAATTTTTCTATTATTTTTTCTTTTATATTTATTCAAGATATACTTCTATCTACTCTATAATCAAGACTAAATTTAAAATTACTTATTCTTTCATTTTCTATTATTTTTCAATTATCTACATATGAATAATAAATACTATTTCCGTCTATTATTACTTTCTTATAATATATTTCTTTTTTAGATAACTTAAAAATAGGTAAATTTTTTTTATATTTTTCAAAATTTAATTCTTCTCAATTATTTAATTTTATTAAATTAGGACTAACCTTTATTTTAAAAGAATGTGTTATTTTTATATCTTCATTTACATTTTTTGTAAATTTTTCTAAATAACTTTTTTTAACACTTAATATATTTAATGTTTCTATTTTTTTCAATTTATCTTCTTCATTATTATTATTTAATTCAAAATAATCTTTTTGATGTTTTTTATATTTTCTTTTACCATCTCAAGCTAATCATTTTAATCTAACTCACCTACCAAATATTTGTATAATTTTATTTCATATATTTGATCATAGATTTATAAGGGCTATAACAGAAACTCTAAAACTATTCCATCATTCTGCAAATTTTCTACTTCAAATAAGTAGATTTATAGGACTTTGTTTTTTATCAATATTCTTAAATAAATATTTTGTATCGATAATTTCTATAGTTTTTTTATCTATATTTTTAAAATCTATATCATTAAAAAATTTATCTCAATTTCATACGTTTATAATTCAAAAATATTTTCAATTGTCTCAGTATGATAATAATAATTCATCTTTTATACTTTTATTTCTTGTTATTGTTAATTTTCAGTTAATTTGATTATTAAATATATTTTTAAATTTTGATTTTTCATTAAGTTCTAAATTAGCTAAATATTTTACAATATTTAATATATCACTTATTTCATCTGTATCTTTAGTATTTACTGTATTTCACATAAATGTAATAAGTGGTTTATCTGGAAACATTTTTATATTTCAAAATAAGCTTATTTGTTGTATGTGATTATAATCACTTATTTTACTCCATATATCTATTTTTTCAGATATAACTGATAAACATTTGTCTAAATTTTGTTTTAGTTCATTTTCAGTTTCTCAGGCTAGTATATCATTTCATACTTGTTTAAAACTAAAGTCTTTTCCGTATCAATCTTTATAAAATAAATTATAATTATAATCATAAATTATTTGATTTTCATATTCATTTATTAATCATGTTCCTAAATTATGGTATGTTGCTGAGTATTCAAATAAAAAACTGTTTTCTTTATTTAAATTATTTCTAAACTTATAAAACACTCATTCTTGAGTACTTGTTGTTCATATATGTGCTTCATCTATTAATATTAGTCTTTTTGTTTTTTTATTTCAGGCTAAACTATAATATTGTGTTCATTTATTTACTAGGCTTGATGTTGTATCTATTATGAAATTGATTTTATTGTTATATTTTGTATAGTTTAAATAATCTATAAATGGTTTTATTTCTTCTTTGTGTTGTTCTATTAGGTTTACTCATGGTGTTGTTAGTATCACTTGAAATGTGTTATAATTTTTTAGTTTATCAATGTATTGTAATATATTTAAGTGCATTACTATTGTTTTTCAGCTTCCTGTAGCCATCCAATATGCTAATGCATTATTTGAAAATTTTTCTAATTCTTTTGTATCTTTTTTATCAAAATACATTTCAGAAAAGTATAGAGCTAATATTTGATAATATCTTAGTTTTATTTCTTTTTTTCAAATTAATATCAAAAAAGTATTATAAGTTTTTAAATATCTTATAATTTTATTTATATATTTTTGTTCTAATCACAAAGAGTTTTGACTTAGGTTTTCTACTTGTTTTTGTATTTCTAGATTTGAAAAATCTATATTTTTTTCTATTAACTCTTTTTTCAAATGATTATATAATTTTGTTTCCATACTTTATAGATTAATTTTTTACTAATTTTCCCAAATCAATTCCCCTATAATCCCCTTTCAAGCTAAAGACTTGACACAGTACTTAAAGGGAATGAACTTCATATAGTTAATATTATTTTATTTATAAATTGAATATTGTTTCATTAAATATTGTTATTTCATATTTTTTGTCTCATATTTCTATCATTCCATATTTGTCTCTGTCTAGGCTATATATTTCCATATTTAATTCCAGATTGTCTATTTCCTTATATTTCCCTACTATTTCAGCTATATTTTTCATATCATTTTCTCATACTTCTATATTTCTCCATATTACTAGAGTATTTCCTGTCTGTATTACTTTATAATATTTTTTACTTATATTATAGCTTTTTATTGTATCTACATTATATCCTTGTATATAGTTATATGTTTCTACTAAGTCTATATTAGTTTTGATTTTTTTCCTTCCATATATATAACTGTTATCAAACGGTCTCCTCAAATCCAAATTTGTCTTCAATTTTATTTCTTCCTTTCTATACAAATACTTCATATCTAATCAATCTGGTATTTTTCAATCCTCTTTTTCTAGTTTATCAAGTACATCTTCATATTGTTCTAATAGTTGGCATTTGATTATACCACCTCATTTCCAATTAATATCTTCAAAGTTTGAAATTCAAGATTGTTCTCAAAATAAAACTTTTTTCATTCTTGGAAGTAATAATGTTTCAAAGTATTCTCACATTTCAATTCATATATATTTTCTTCACATTTTATGAGCTACAACACAAGTAGTTCAACTTCACGCAAAATAATCTAATAACAAATCTCCTTTTTTATATTTTGTAATATCAAAAAGTTTTTTCAATAACCTTTGAGGTTTTTGTCAATTTGGTAATAATGTTTTTTCATCTCTTTTATCAGCTATATTTTGTTCATTTATAACCGCATTTAATCTATTTCATAATAATTTTCAATCTCTAAATATTGGTTGAAAATAAGTATCTCTTCTTCTAAAAAAATTTCTTTTTTTCTTTATTTTTTCCCACAAAAAATCTTCATAATCATCTATATATCTTTGTCATACATTATTTTTATTATTTATTTTTAAATACTCTTTATGTAATTCCTTAAGATAATCAGATGTAAATTTTATTTTATTTTTATATTTATTAAGAAAATCATATGTGTATAATTTTGTATATAACTCTCAAGCAGATAAATTTAATGAACTATCATCAATATATTCTTTAAAAAAATCAGAAAAATATTTAATTCAATATTGCTTAAATAAATAATTTGTTTCATACCTATTATTGTTTGAATACAATAAAATATCATCATATTGTCTCTTAACAAATTTTCATGGCATATTTCATATACTTTTATAATTCCATATAAAATCTTGTTTAAATGTTAAAAAATTATCTAATAAATTTTTAAGTATATATTTAGAATTTTCATCAATAAAACAATATAACCCACAATTTTTATTCATTAATATTTTAGAAGATTCAATTCTATCATACATCATTGATAACCAGGATGATTGTCTAAAATTATCCTTATACTTAAAATCATTACCCGTATTATACGGTGGATCTATATAAATAGACTTAACTTTTCATCTGTATTTGTTTTTGAGTAAATTAAGAGCTTGATAGTTTTCTGAATTTATGAGTGTTCAGTTTGTTTTGTTTTCTAAATCTTCTATATCTGAAAGAATATTGTCTTTAAAAAACTGAGAGAAAAATTTTGTGTCTATGTTTAGAGTTTGATTATTTTTTAAGTATTCTATATCTAATACATTTTTATCCTCTATAAATCATAAATCTATCCATTCATTAACCTGTGATGAATTATCTATGATATCTTGATAATACTTCTCATCTATATTATCAATAGTAATACAATACTCTGAAATAAGCACCTTTTTATTCATCTCAAAAATATGCTTTTGAAACTCTTCAACAGCACTTAAAAACTCTATAATACTGCCTGAAATATGATTGAAAGTTTTTGCTATAACAATACTTGTGTTATCAAGCTTTGAATTAAGAATATTATCTAAATCTCATAAAATATTATTTTTTATAAACTTTTCTTTTTCCTTTAGCAAAAATCACTTTAAATCTTTATGAATAAAATAATCACTATCATTTCAAACATAAAAACTATTTAGTTTTTTATCCAAACTCCATAATATAATAAAAATATTTTCTCTAGAAATATTTTTATCTAATTCATCAAAAGATTTTTTAATCTTATCTTTAGTAGAAAAATTAGTATCATACTTAGTTACTAAATCATCTTTTTTTATTCTTAATTGACTAAATCATTTAATATTTCAATCTTTTACCTCTCAAAAGTTTTTTCAAAGACTTTTAAATATCTCTTTTTTTTCTTTATTAAAAATATATTCATCCGCCAACTCTATATTTAAAATTTCCTTAAAAATAGCTTTAAAAATCTTGTCTTTTGTTGTTGATGTTTTTGAAAGATTAAAAATTACTTTAAAATTATCTTTTGATATTTTTTCTATCCTATTAAATTCATAATGCTTAAACTCTGTATCCCTATTATTATTTTGTGTTATTTCTTCGCCTTCACTATCCTGATTTGTTTCTAAACTAAACTCAATTTTTTTATTTTCCAGATTACAACTTATACTATTAAATCAGTTTCAAGTTTTTATATAATAACTTCATTTATGCTTCCAATGAAACATTATATCATTACCATTATAATCTTCATCATACTCTACTTTATATGTATTTAAACTTCTATTATTATATCAAAAATCTCATTCACTATAATATAAATCAAAAAAATTAAGTATATAATTATATATCCTATTTTCTAGGTCTCATTCAACTTCTTGATTATTCTTAGAATTTAATATTTCTGTTAATTTTTCTATATTTTCTCATCATAAAGTATTTATAAGTCATTCAATTTTTAAATAATTTTCATCTATATTATCTAGTAAATTTTCTTGATTTATATTTTTCAAAAATAATTCTAATTCTAATAAATTAGCTTTTTGTTCATTATTTGAAATATTTGATAATTCTTGTTTTACTATTGTTTCCAGTTTTTCTTCTATAAAATTTTCAATTTCTGATTGTTTTAATTTAAAAATTTTAAAAATTCAAAAATCAAGATCATTATTTTGAAATTGAAACATTTCTTTTAAGCTTAATTTCAATTGTTCTAAATTTTCCATAATAAAAAAGCACTTACTAAATAAAGTAAATCCCAAAATAAATAATATATTTTGAGGAAATGAAAATGTTTTGACAGAAACAACTATAAACAAAAAAACAATAAAAGCAAAATCTTTTGCTATTATTGTTTTTTATTCTTAAGTTTCTTTTCTACTACCTTAAAAATATCCCTTGCTCATTTAAACACTCTATTCATTTGATCCTGTGAATAAATTCTATCAATATCTTCTAAAGACATTAAATGAATTTTATTTCTCTTTTTTCTTATATAATCAATTTCTTTAAAAACACTTTCTCAATAAAGGTTAATTTTTTTATATGCAAAATTATTTAAAACATTAAAATCACACTTATTTATTTTATAATTTTTTTTACTTCTTTTACATAAAATTATTTCCTCTCAACTATAATTAACTTTTTTTAATGATTCAATTATTTTATATTCCCACTCTTTAGAACTTTCAAACTCTGTATATCAAAGTGTTAGTATACAATAAGCAATGTTTGCTTCAACTAAAGATGCTGTATATAAAATTGCTGTTTTAATAAAAGATGATTTTATCTCATCTGAATAATGTGCTGATGTAGTTAGTGTTGTTATTTCTGAAACAAACCTAAATGCATCTCACATATGTTTTCTTAAATTTTCATCATCTATATAATTAAATCTCTTTTCATAAATATCATTTGTTCTCATATATTATTTTACATCATCTAAAATTTTTGATAAAGAAGAATATCATTCTTTTTTTAAATATGTAGATAACTTCATATCAGAACGAACACCTAGATCAATTTTATACTTTTTTTCAATAGTTCAAACATGGGCATCTCCTCTTTTTTTTCTGAAAGTCATAGAATAAATTAATTAAATTATAATTAAACTCAATCATAGTGAAAAAAACAATAAAAGCAAAATCTTTTGCTATTATTGTTTTTAAAATAATACTTTTCTAAGTTTTTTTATTTCCCTTCTAATTATTGGTATATCTAGATAATGATTTGTTTCTCAAAAATCTCAATGAGATTCTAAATATGAATTACTTCAAAAAGTAGTATATAATCAACTATCTTTTGTAGTATGTAATATCGTATGAACCCATGATTTTGAAGTTAATGAATTTATTTCAATAGCATTTATTCAATTATGTATATACATATCTATATTATTTTTAAATTCTCAAGTATAAGGAAAAACTTTACTTGGATCAGCTAAAGATAAGACAGAATTTGATCATTCAAATGCTATTTTTAAATCCCTCAACCTTGGTAAATATCTATCTCATTTATTAGCTTCTTTTCTGCTTTTATCTAATATAAGTTCTAATTCTTGGGATACTTCTTTCATATATGCTAAAATTTGTATTTTTTCTCATTTATGTCATACTACTGTTATTTCTACTCAATAACATGTTATAAGACCTATCTTGTTTGCTTTATTATAAAAATCCTTATTTATTATGTCTTTATCTGTTGCTACAACAGTTTTTATTCACTTATCTTTCGCTAAAGATAATATATAATTATCATCCTTTTCTCAACCTGATAATTTTGTATGAAAATGCATATCAACCTTAGTTGAAATATGGTTTTGCATATTTTATTTATTTACAATATAATAGTTTTTTGCATAATATGTAAATAAAATATTATTACAAGAAAATAATTTTTTTTACAAAAAACCAGCAAATAATATAATATTATTTGCTGGTTTTAAATTTTTTAATGGTGTCAATAGGTGGAGTTGAACCACCGACCTCAGGGATATGAATCCTGCGCTCTAACCAACTGAGCTATACTGACTTACAACTTTTAGCTAGAGTTTTATATTTAAAAAGAAAAAAAAGTCAAATTTTTTTATGTTTTTTTTTGACTTATTTTAATTAATAAATACAATGCGGCTACTTTTTGTTGAAAAAATAAAAAGTTTTTTATATCCTTCCAGTAAAGAAACTGGATATAACCCATAGGAATAACATGGCAAATTATGAACTGATGGTTATTATTAACCCAACACTTTCTGAAGAAGAAAGAAATACTTCTGTTGGATCTTTGAAAGAATTACTAGAAAAAAATTCTGTGAAAATTGAAAAAGAAGATGTATGGGGAGATAAAAAAATGGCCTATAAAATTAATAAATCAGATAGAGGATTCTATATACTTTTTGATTTAGACATGGACGGTAAATTAATTAAAGATTTATCAAAAACAATGAACTTAAATACAGGCATATGGAGATATATGTTTGTTAAAAAAGAAGCTTAATCTTCTTTATATATATTTTTAATATTTAAAATTAAAAAAGGATGAGAACTGTAAACAAAGTTATATTAATTGGTAACATTACTAGAGACCCAGCTATTAAAACTACTGAAAATGATAAAAAAGTAGCATTATTTACAATAGCTACAAATAGATATTATAAAACATCTGAAGGTGAACAAAAATCTGAATCTGAATTTACTAACTGTGTTGCTTGGGGAAACCTAGCTGAAAGATGTGAACAATTTTTAACTAAATGAAAATTAGTTTATGCTGAAGGTAGATTAAAAACTAGAGTTATAGAAAAAGAAGATGGTACTAAATTATACAAAACTGAAATTGTTGTTTCAAATATTATTTTCTTAAATAAAAAATCTGATTTTGATGATTCAGAAGGAAATACTAGTATTAGTGATGACTCTGATAAATTTTAATTATTAAAATAAATTATCAAGTAATTTAAAGCTTGGTTATATATCCACAATTTATTATATAATACATAAAACATTATGTCTAAAGCAAAATGTCCTTTAGAAGGACTAAATATAGACTACAAAAATGTAGATCTATTAAAAAAATACATTACAAAATTTGGTAAGATTACTCCTAGATATTATTCATGAGTATCCCTAAAAAACCAAAAAAAATTAGCAAACGCTATTAAAAAAGCTAGAATGATGGCTTTATTACCATTTGTTAAAAAATTTGATCCTAATTTTGAAGGATAATTATAAAAAAAGACTTGTTTATTTGAAATAAGTCTTTTTTTATTTATTTTTTTGACTTTCTACAAAATATTAATATAAAGTGTATCCATAAATTTTATAAGAACAAAAAAGGAGTAAGCTTTTGAAATTTTTGAAAACTTTTTTTTATAAAAGAAAAAGAAAAAAAAGTATTGTTAAAACACTGGTTACTGATTATAATATTAGTAATATATCTGCAAATATGCCTCTTCATAAATTTCTTGAAGTTAAAGGTTATATTTCTAGATAATCCAGCTTAAAAAACCTTTCATTCTGGAGGGTTTTTAGTTTTTTTTGTTAAAAACTTTACTTTTTCCTTTTTTTCCATATAATCCCCCGGATTTTATTAATTATTAATTATTTTATATGTCATTTAGAAATATTGCGATAATAGCCCATGTTGATCATGGTAAGACTACATTGGTTGATGAACTTTTAAAAGCTGATGATAATTTTGATACAAGAGTTGGTATTGAAGAAAGAGCTATGGATAGTAATGCCCAAGAACAAGAAAGATGAATTACTATTTATTCAAAGAATACAGGTATTACTTATAAAGGTAATAAAATAAATATAGTAGATACTCCTGGGCATGCTGATTTTGGATCAGAAGTAGAAAGAGTACTAAGAACAGTTGATTCTGTTTGTCTAGTAGTAGATGCTTATGAAGGTCCTATGCCTCAAACTAAGTTTGTATTAAAGAAATCTTTAGAACTAGGATTACATCCAGTTATTGTTATTAACAAAATGGATAAACCTACAGCTAGAGCTGATTGGGTAGTTGATCAATTATTCGATCTATTTGTTCAATTAGGAGCAGAAGATGATCAATTAAATCACTTAAATGAACCAATTTATGCTATTGCTAGAGATGGTTTAGCTTGGACAGATGAACATCCTGAACAAAAAGATATAACTCCACTACTTGATTTTATAATGGAAAAAGTAGAACATGCTCCAAATAATGCAGAAGCTCATTTAAGAATGCAAGTTGCAAACTTAGGATATGATAACTTTTTAGGTAGACTTGGTATTGGTAGAGTTTATGAATGAAGCATAAAAATTGGACAAGATGTAATAGTTACTTCTAATGAATGAATTAAAAGAAAAGGTAAAATAACTGAAATACTGACTAATGAATGATTAGAAAAAGTTAAAGCTAAAGAAGCATTTGCAGGTGATATTATTACTATTGCTGGTATTGCAGATATATATGTATGAGAAACTATTGCAGCTAATGAAGAAGTTGAAGCTTTACCTCCGATTACAGTTGATGAACCAACGCTTAAAATGGAATTTTTAGTAAATAATTCACCATTTGCATGAAGAGAAGGTAAGTTTGTAACATCAAGACAAATCAGAGATAGATTAGAAAAAGAATTAGAAACAAATGTATGATTAAAAGTAGATTTTGATTCATGAGATAATTATGAAGTTGCTGGTAGATGAGAACTTCACTTATCAGTATTAATTGAGACAATGAGAAGAGAAGGTTTTGAATTACAAGTATGAGCTCCTGTTGTTATAATGCATCAAGAAAACTGAAAAAAAATGGAACCAATGGAAAATGTATCTATTTCAGTTCCAGCTTGAACTGAATGAGCTGTAATTGCTGAACTTTGAAAAAGAAAAGGTATGATGTGAAATATGATTGAAGATAATGGTATTGTTAGTTTAGAATTCACTGTTCCTACTAGATGATTACTTGGTTTTAAATCACTATTTACTACAATGACAAAATGAGAAGGTTTACTTTCTAGTTCATTTGATTGTTTTGAAGAATATAAATGACCTATTGAAAAAAGAGCTGTTTGATCTATGATATCTATGGAAAATGGTAAAACAATGGCTTATTCTTTATTCAATCTACAAGATAGAGGTACAATATTCGTAAAACCTGCTACTGAAATATATGAAGGTATGATTATTTGAGAATCAGCTAAAGATCAAGATTTAACTGTTAATTCTACAAAAAATAAAAAACTTACAAATGTAAGGGCTTCTGGTACTGATGAAGCACTAAAACTTACTCCACCTAAACTTATGAGCTTAGAAGAAGCTATTGATTATATAAGTAGTGATGAGTATGTAGAAGTTACTCCTAAAACAATTAGATTAAGAAAAAAATTCTTAACTGAAACAGAAAGAAAAAGAAATAAAAAAGGATAATTAAAAATATTCCAAATCATTATTTAAATAAGACTTTTATTAATAAAAGTCTTATTTTTTAATTAAAACATTATAACTAAAAAAGTTAGGATAAATCCTAACTTTTTTTAACTCCATTTCTCAATTTCCCACTTTTTCAACTCTTTTAAATCATATAAACTAATTTTTGTATCTATATCCTGTCATTTTAAATTAATAAATATTTTTATAAATCAAGGTTTTAAGCTTTGCATATATGCTTTTAAATCTACCAAATCTTGTTTTACCGCATTATTTGGTATTTTTATTATATATTTATCTCCTACTTGGTCTTTTTCTTCTAATTTATTTTCATTAATTTTTTCTTCTAGTTTTTCATCAAAATTCTCTGGTAATTTAGAACAAGTTTCTTCCTTTTCTTTTTCCTCTTCACTAGCTTCATTTAAGCTTTTATTTACATACCTCTTTGTATTATCAAAGAGTCATAAATCATGTGCCTGTTCACGTACCATTGATATTGTTGCAATTTTTATATCACGTGCTTGAACAGATTTCCTATTATATTCAAAATTTATTCATAAAACTCAATTTACAATTACTATTTTATCTATCTCTAATCTATCTTTAAATTTATCAATATCTCTTGGGAAAATAACGACCTCAAAATCATAATCAAATCACTCACATTTTAAAAACATCATCTGCTTACCTGTTTTTGTAATGATTTTTCTTAAATCTACTACTACTCAAACAGCTTGAGTTATTTCCTCCTTTCTTTCTTTTTTTGGTTCTTTCTTTTTTTCTTCTTTTTTCTTTTTTTCAGCATCTATTCACATTTCTAACTCCTCCTTTGGTTCATACTTTTCTGGATTTTCTTTTTTATCTAATTCTAATAATTCACTCATCTCCATCTTAAGTTTTTTTGTATTATTACTTCTTCTTAAACAATATCTTTTTAATCAATCAAGAGCATGACCTGAAACACAAAAACCTATCATTTCCTTTTCTCATCTTAATAATTCTTCATAAGAAAATTCTTCTGTTTTCTTTAATTCAAGTTTTTCTTCAAAAGTATCACTATTGTCAAAGATACCTATTTGACTTGTTTGTTTCTTTTTTTCATCTTTTCTACAAAATCTAATCATCTCTAAGATACCTTCAAACATTTGCCTTCTTGCTCATAAATCATCCATAGCTCATGACATAATAAGAGCTTCTAATGATTTTTTATTTATTACTTCTTTTCCACATATATCTATAAAATGTTCTAGTGATTCAAACTTTCATCCAGCTTCTTCTCTTGCAGCTATAATTCTATCAATTGGTCAATCTCATATTCATTTGATAGCCTTTAATCAAAACCTAATATTTTTATCATCTATATAAGTGAAATGTTTTAATGAAGCTTGAACACTTGGTGGTAATACAGAAATCCCCTTACTTTCACATTCTCAAACTTCCATAACTATTCTTTCCATATTTTCCTCGTCTGAAATCATAACAGAAGTTAAAAATTCTGTAGGATAATATGCTTTTAAAAATGCTGTTTGATAAGCTATAAAAGCATAACAAGCTGCATGTGATTTATTAAATGAATAATTCGCTGCTGGAGTTATCATCTCAGTATAAATATAATCTGTTGTTTCTGGTTTATAATCTCTAAATTTAGCTCATTTCTGAATAAATTCTTTTTTCAGAGCAGCAACAACATCAAACTTTTTCTTTCAAACTCATCTTCTAAGAAGATCTGCTTCTCATAAAGAAAATCATGCCATATACTGAACTATAAACATAAGCTGTTCTTGATATACTGCAATTCAATAAGATACATCAAGTATTTTTGCTAAGTCTTCATCTAGTTTTCTTTTTTCTTCTAATATTTCATCTTCTGAATACCCTGCTTCTTCTAGTATTACTCTTAAATCATCTGTTAAATATTTCAATTCTTGTCTACCATATTTTACATCAATAAATGTAGGAATATACGCTATTGGTCAGGGTCTATAAAGAGATACCATGGCTATCAAATCTTCAAATGTATCTGGTCATAAATCTTTTAAATATTTTCTCATTCAATCTGATTCAAATTGAAACACTCAAGTAGTATCTCAAGCAGCAAATATTTCAAAAACTTTTTGATCTCACATATCAAGTTTAAGAATATCAAATTTATCTCATTTATTTGCTTCAATAATTTTACCTGTTCTTTTTATAATAGTTAGGTTTCTAAGTCAAAGGAAATCCATCTTTAATAAACCTAAATCCTCTAATGGTCATGCATTATATTGAGTTACTACTACTTCTGGATCTTTTGGAGGATGTTGTAAGGCTGTAAAATTTAACATCGATTCTGGAGCAATTATTACAGCACAGGCATGTACTCATAATTGTCTAACATTTCCTTCTATTTTAAGTGCATTATCAATTATTTCTCTATATTTTGGATTTTCATTGTAAGCATCATTAAACTCTGGAGAATCTTTCAATGCTCCTGCTAGTTTTGTACCTGGTTTTTCAGGAATAAGTTTTACTAACTCATTCATTTCAGCAAATGGTATTCAATAAACTCTTCATACATCTTTTACAGCTGCACGGGCAGCGAATGTACCAAAAGTAGATATATTTACTACTTTGTCTGATCAATATTTATCACTACAGTATTTTATAACTTTATCTCTTTCTGTATCAGCAAAATCTGTATCTATATCCGGCATAGATATTCTGGCTGGGTTTAAAAATCTTTCAAAAAGTAGATCATAAGTAAGAGGATCTATATCGGTTATTCAGGATAAAAATGCCATCAAAGAACCAGCTGCAGATCATCTACCTGGTCATACTGGAATATCTTGTTCACGTGCCCGATTTATATAATCTGCTACTATCAAAAAATATGCATCAAATCACATCTCATGCACTACTACTAATTCATACTCTAGTCTATCAATTTTGTCCTGTAATTCTTGATCAAATCATCATAATATTTCTTTCTTTTCATCAGAATAATAAATAAGAGATAATTCTTTTAGTTCTTCTGGTGATGTTTCTGTTAATTGCTTATCAAGACTTGGTTTATCTAGTTTTTGAACTAGTTTAAAAATAATTTCTTTTGATATTCCATATTCATATCTCCAATTTAATCACTCAAAAGATAAATATCTCAAATACCATTCATCTGATGTTAATTTTTGTAGTGTTTTATCGTTTTGTTCTTCTTGTTTTTTAACTGCTTCCTCATATATTTTATTATGTTCTTCTGGCAGTTCAAAAGTAGGGATTAATACTCATCATGTTTCTATTTCTATATCTACCATTTCTGCAATTTTAACCGTGTTTGTTAATGCTTCTGGTAAGAATCCAAACATAGTTTGCATATCATGTTCATCCAAAAAAGAATAATCACCATTTACCATTGTTGGTCTATCTGGATTTTCTAATTCATGTCATGTTCAAAGTGCTTTTATTACATCTTGTGTTTTTCTATCTTCTCTGTCTATATAAAAACAATTATTTGTTGCTACTACTGGAATACTAAAATTTTTATTTAATTCTATTAACTTATCTGTAACTAATTTTTGTTTTGGTATATCATCATGATACATTAATTCTAAGTAATAATTTTCTTCTCAAAATACTTCCTGATACTGTTTGATTCTTTCAACTATTTCTTCATCTGATTTTCATGATAAGATATAATATGGTATTTCTCATGAAAGCGGTCATGATAAACATACTATATCTAATTTATTTTTTTGAGAGTTTTCTCCCTCCCCCTTACTAGGGGGGAGGTTAGGAGGGGGGCTTAATTCTTTTAAATCTTCAAACTTTATTTTTGCTATTGTTCAAGCATTTTCTAAACTTGCTTTTGATATTAATTCTAAAATATTTTTATATCATTTCAAATTTTTAGCTAAAAGAACAAGCTTATGGTTTATTTTTTCATCAAGTGATGATTGTACATATATTTCAGTTCACATTATAGGCGTTATTCAAGCTGATTTTGCGGCTTTATATAGTTCATGACAACCATGCACATTTGCAGTATCTGTAATGGCTATAGCACTCATTCATAACTCTACAGCCTTTGCTACATAATCTTTTGGTTTTGGTAATCAATCTAATATAGAATAATGTGTATGGTTGTGCAAATGTATAAACATATTTTTCTTTCTTTTTTATCTAAATTAATTTGATTTTAATTATATATAGTTATATAGTTTTTGCAAATTTATATAAATATTTTTGATTTTTTTATTTTTTTTGTATAATAAGCTAAATTTATTATTTATTAATAGAAAATATGTTAGAAAAATTAAATAGTTTAAAAAAAGAATTTTTAGAAATTTTAGCAAATATTGGAACAAATAAAAATCTAGAGAATCTAGAAAAGGATTTTTTAGGTAAAAAATGAAAACTAAATGAAATACTTAAAGGGATAAAGGATTTATCCAATGATGATAAAAAAATAGTAGGTCCTGAGGCTAATAAATTAAAAGTATTTATTTGAGAAAAAGTGGCTGAAAAAATAGTAGAATTAGAAAACAAAGTATATGAAAACATAGCTAATGAAGAAGCTATAGATGTAACAGCTGAATTCCCTTCTAAAAACTTATGACATAAACACCCTATAAGCATTACGTCAAACCTACTTGAAGAGATTTTTATATCTCTATGATTCAAAATTGAAGATGGCCCTCAAGTAGAAACTGAAGAATTTAACTTTGATAAATTAAATATACCTGATAATCACCCTGCTCGTGATGTTTGGGATACTTTTTGGGTAAGTGATGAAATAAATGATAAAAAAGAAAGTTGACAAAAAAACTTACTTAGAACTCATACAAGCCCTGTTCAAATTAGAACTATGTTAAAATGAGAACTTCCAATAAAAATAATAGTTCCTGGAAGAGTTTTTAGATATGAACAAGAAGATGCTAGACATACTTGTAATTTTTATCAACTAGAATGACTAGTAGTCTGAAAATGAGTTACTTTTTGAGACCTAAAATGGACACTAGACACTGTTATGAAAAAACTTCTTTGAAAAGATACAAAATTAAGATTCAGACCTAGTATTTTTCCTTTTACAGAGCCAAGTGCAGAAATAGACATAAGTTGTCAATTATGTAAATGAAGTGGACAAACAAAATCATGAAATTGTAAAATGTGTTCTGCTACAGGTTGGGTTGAATTACTTTGAGCATGAATGGTGCATCCAAAAGTTTTAACTTGAGCTTGAATTGATCCTGAAGTTTATTCTGGTTTTGCATTTGGTATGTGAATTGATAGAATAGCTGCTCAAAGATTTGGCGTAAGTTCTAGTAGAATGTTTTACCAAAGCAAACTTAAATTAAATGAACAATTTTAAAAAATAATATTATGATATTAAATTATTTAATAATACTTGTATTCTCTATAATTACATCCTTAGGACTTATAATTATATTATCTAAAATATTTTATAAATTTAATATTTTAGATAATCCTAAAAAATACTGACTAGAAAGAAATCCTATTCCCTACTCTATGTGAATTGTTTTTTTCCTTTCTTTCTTTTTAATTAGCTTTTTCTTTGTTGATTATAATTATAAACTATGATTAATATGGGTATTTTGATTTTTTATTACAGCAATTAGTTTTTTAGATGACAGATTAGAGGTAAGCCCAAAAATAAGACTTCTTTTTCAAATAATAATATGAGCGATTATTTGAATAACTTCTATCAAAATATGATATATAAGTAATATTTTTTGATGAATCATAAACTTAGAAACATACAATTTTGCTATTTTTAACTATACAATATACCTAGTTCCATTATTTTTTACAATACTTTGGTATGTTTTTATATTTAATGCTTTAAATTGGACAGATTGAATACAATGAAACACTTCTTGATTATCTGCTATCTCATTTTTAATATTATTTTTTTTATGAATGATTCTTTTTTGAAAAGATAATTATGAATGATGATTAAAAAATGCAGAATTTATAATGTGAATTAGCTCAATACTTGTTTGAATTATAATTCCTTTTTGGCGGTTTGATATAAAAGAAAAAATACTTATGTGAGACTCTGGCACTATGTTTCTATGATTTATGTTAGCTACTCTAGCAATAATCGCATGATGAAAGATAGCTACTGTATTAGTTGTTTTTTGAATATATGCAGTTGATGCTGTATATGTAATAATTAAGAGAATATTAAACAAAAAAAATCCTCTGCAATGAGATTTTACTCACTTACATCATAGATTACTTGATATATGATTAACGAAAAAACAAGTATTATCACTACTATATTCTCTTTCTTTTTTATTCTGATTAACAGCTTTGTTTTTAGATAAAACTTGAAAAATAATAGTTTTTTTTATAATAGTTGCAGTTGTAATTTTTATAAATAAAGTAGCTCAAATTGTAATTTTAAAAAATAATAAAAATATATGAAAATAGCATTTTTTTGAACATGAGAATTCTCTAAAAATATACTAAATTGAATACTAAAATATAATAATATTAAAATTTCTTTAATTGTTTCTCAACCAGATAAACCTGTTTGAAGAAAAAAGGAATTAATTCCAACTCCAGTAAAAACACTAGCATTAGAAAATAATATAGATGTTTTGCAGCCTAAAAAATTAACCCCTCCTCCCACTAAAGACGGGACACGTACCCTCCCCTTGTCAGGAGAGGAACAAAAGTTGTTCTATAATAAATTATATTCTTTAGATTTAGATTTCATAGTAGTAGTAGCTTATTGAAAGATAGTACCAGTAGAAGTATTGAATGCTCCAAAATATGGATGTATTAATATTCATTGATCAATATTACCAAAATATAGATGAGCTAGTCCAATTCAAGAATCAATAAAAAACTGAGATACTGAAACTTGATTGACTATTATGTATATGTCAGAATGAATGGATGAGTGAGACATTATAGACACACAAATAGTTAATATAGACAACATAGACAAAACTGTAGACATATTTAAAAAATTTGAAAAGATATGACCTAATTTGCTTATTAATACACTTAATTCCATTGTGGACAATAAAATTAAATGACAAAAACAAAATGATTTAGAAGCTACTTATTGTTCAAAAATTTCTAAAGAGGATTGAAAGATTAATTTTAAAAAAGAGTCTTGAGATTCTATTTATAATAAATTTAGAGCATATTATCCTTGGCCTTGAATTTATAGTTACTATAATTGAAAAAAATTTAATATAGAGGATTGTGAAATTTATAAATCTGAAATTAATGTTGAATTAAATGATTTTGAAATTTGAAATGTAATAAAACTTAATAAGAAAAATATTTGAATAAAATGTTTGGATAATCAAATTTTGATTTTAAAACAAATAAAACTTGAATGAAAAAAAAGTATGGATATACTATCTTTTGTTAATGGAAATAAAGATTTTTTAGAATATAGGTTTTAAGAAATCTTAATATATGTTTGAAAATAGTTGACTTGTAAAATTTCATATAGGTAATCCTATATAATCTAATCTTTTTCATTTAAATAAAAACAAGTCCGGACTCTATGAGTCCGGACTTGTTTTTATTAATCCTTTATACACCTAACACTGAACCCGTTAGCCTTAACCCGACTAAACCTGTATACTGTGTCGGTAAGCCGACGCAGGTTCACTCATCTACCTTCATAACCCCTAATGCTAGATGCCCATAAGTACGTACCGTACCCACGATCGTAGAAGCTAACTCCATCAACAGAATGGTAACCTGCTAAAGGCATTTTTAACTTGTCTTTTAATGTCCCATTATTCTTCCATCATAATCATGCACATTTCCATCAAGTGGTAGTACTAGATACTGTATTTGTACAACCTAAACTTATCATCGCTGTAGTCCATTCTTCTATACTTGGTAAGTGATATCAAGTTCCACATGCATTCTGTGCATTATCCCAGGTATACAATTTTCACCATATATTATTCACTCAAACTGAATTATAATCTGATTCTTTACTAGAATATCATCCACAATTTGATCAGTTATTTGTTCATGCACAATTATAACATTGTCATGGTACATAATTTATTCATGTCCCTATTGTACTATTACACCCTGCCCATACTTGATCTCATATTACCACATCTGATAAATCACAATTTGAATCTTGTGCTCTCCAGTCTGATCATGTTGAACTTCATCATCATGTTGATGTATCATTAATATCCACACTCAACTTACTTGCTGTTATCATCCCACTTTTTATCTTGTTATTCACTATCGATACTCATAAATTCTTTACTGCTACTTCATCTGTTGTATCCACATTTACTAGTTTTCTTATTCATTCTCTACTTGCTATCTTTGTATCACTATAAGCTGCTTTTAGTTTTTCTACCACAGTCTTTCTTGCTGCTTCTCATTCTATTGTATCTTCACTCAAATCTGCCGTATTTCATTCAAATATTAAATAATCATTATTTACCAAATTCAAACTTCATGCTTCTCATAATAATTTGTATTGTGTTCATTTATAATTTGATGGTAAATTTTTATATCAATTATATGCTAACTTATTTTGTCACAAACACTCTTCCACTGTCATTCCTTCTGAACATATTATACTTGGACTTGCTAATAATATTATCTCTTTTCCTTTTTTAACCTTTAATATCGCTCAATTATAACTTCATGTTATCCTTGCTATTGCTGCTTGCTCTCAGGCATTTACTTGATTAGCTTCTGCCATCACAAAATCCTGTGTTTCCATAATACCTCATATCTGATACTCTTTTCTATTATTTGTTACACTATATGTATATTCTTTATCTGTTACTGGATCTACTGCTATCTTATCTAATCTCATAACATTTCTAAATGTTGATTCTCAGAATGTTCCTTGATGCCATGCTGCTAATGTTCAGCTATATGTTACATCTGTTATATTTGTTGGTTCTGGATATTTTCCTCATTCTACCATATATAACTCTAGTGATGATTTTACAAATGTTTTTTTATTTTTCAGAAACCCATTATATTAACATATTATAATATGTTAATATAATGGGTTTAAAGTTCTTATTTATCGACTATTTTTTTGATTACAATATTAAATAATTGTTTCTAAAAATAAAACTTGAATTTTATAAAAGTATAGATATACTCTCTTTTGAATTTTAAAAATTAGGTTTTATTTATAATTAATTAATATAACATGTTAAACATAGCAACTAATACTTTTAAAGAAATAGTAAGAAATAAGTTTTTATACTTAATACTTTTCTTTGCCTTTGTTTTTATAGTTTTCTCTATACTACTATGAAAACTCACTATTTGAGATGATTCTAAGGTAATAGTAGATTTTTGATTATCTATGATAGAAATATTCTGACTTGTATGAGTGTTATTTGTCGGTTCGCAACTGTTATTTAAAGAAGTAGAGTGAAAAACTATATTTTTAATTTTAAGTAAACCTATACAAAGATATGAATTTATATTGTGAAAGTTTTTTTGATTTTCTGCTACTATATTTTTAATAATATTACTACAATCTATACTATTTTTATTAGTACTATTCTTTAAAGATATAGAAATAAGTAAATTGATATTATTTTCATTGGTTTTTACATTTTTAAAATTAGAAATCATTTTATCACTTGTTTTCTTCTTTTCAACTTTTATGTGAAATATGCTTACAATTCTAGTTTCTTTAATGATATACTTTTTAAGTCATAGTTTTACCATATTAATTGATATTGCTTACAGAACATGAAATAGTGCAGTTATATATTTAGCAAAAGGTACTCAATTGTTATTTCCTCCTTTTGAAGCATTAAATATAAAAGATGTTATTTGAAGTTTTAAAAATTTTGAAATATCATACTTACTATTAAATACTACATACTCTATAGTTTATCTTTCAATTATTTTATTCTTTACTATACTAATATTTAATAAGAAAAAATTTGAAAACTAATATAAATCTAATTATTCAAAAAGTAACTGGTCTTAGTAAAGAGCAGTTATTTTTAAGTCCAAAAATTAATGAAAAGTATAAAAAGGAAATTGATGAAAAAATAAAAAAATTAGAAAACCTAGAACCAATAGAATATATAATAAATAATGCAGAGTTTTATTGAATAGATTTTTTTGTTGATAATAGAGTATTAATTCCTAGAAATGATACTGAAGTAATGGTTAATGAGGTATTGAAATTAATAACCCCTCCCCCTGCGGGTACTCCCCTTGAAAAAGGGAGAAATAAAATTGACTTAATTGATGTATGAACTTGAAGTAGTTGTATTCCTATTAGTATATTAAAAAATACTGATAAAATAAATAATTGTTTTGTAATAGATATTTCTGAAAAAGCTTTAGAAGTAAGTAAAATAAATATTAATAAATATTGATTAGAAAAAAAGATAGAACAAATACAAAGCTCTATCTTGAATTCTTTCTCCTTTCCAGGAGAAAGAGGCTGCAATTTAGAAAAAAATGTAATTATAACAGCAAATCTACCATATATAAAAGATAATGATTTTAAAAACATAGATAAAGAAACTGTACAATATGAGCCTAATTTAGCACTATATTGATGAGAAAAAACTTGATTTGAATTATATGAAAAACTTATTAATCAAACAATAGAATTAAAAAAGAATTATGAATTAGAAAAAATAATTTTATTTATAGAAATATGATTTGATCAAAAACAAATAGCAAAAGATTATCTAAATAAACAAAATCTGAACTTTGAAATCTACAAAGATAACTGATGAGTTGATAGATGTATAAAAATTGACATTTAAAATAATAAAGTTAAAATGTACAATAATAATATATAAACGTACACTTATGAATACTATCACAGCTACAAATATAAAAAAATCTCTATGAAACAGTTTATCAAAAGTTGATACTACTCCACTTGTAATAACTAAAAGAAATAAAAATCATGCAGTACTTATTTCTTATAAACAATATTCTCATTATAAAAAACTTGAGGAATATGAAGATATACTTTTTTGATTAGCTGCGAAAGAAGCAATGAAAGAATGATTGGGAACAGAACAAGAAACTAAAGAATTACTTGATAATATATAATAAGGTGGAAATAATACTATCAAAACAAGCTATAAAAAAATTAAAAATTATTAAATCTTGAGATTTATCTCATGCAAAATTAATAAAAGAAAAAATTCAACTTATATCTCAAAAAAAAGTTCAATTTGTACAATTACAATGATATCAATGATTCTATAAAGAAAGAGTATGAAAATATAGGATCATTTTTTCATATAAAGAAAATTATGTATATATATTAATACTTGAAAGAAGAGACTTAGTTTATAAGTTAGTATCCCATTTATTATAATTTTTTTGATTTATATAAATAAGTATGATATAATACAATTAATAACTATTTAGTAAAAAATATGTGATTAGAAGATTTTACACCTGAAATAGAATCATCTGAATGAGCCTGACAATCTAGTGAAGCTACAAAAGAAGCATCTGAAAAATATAAAGAGTCTTCAAAAAAAGCATGAGCAAAGATTGCAAAAACAGGTAAAGATGAAAAAAAAGCTAGAAAATATGATTTTCTTTTAGCTTGATTTTTGGTGAAAATAATTGTAGATAAAAAATATGATTTCATACTAGACACACTATTTCCTGCCTCTGCATCTGGATACCCTTCAAATTTTATATTATGAATATTATCTTTAATACATACAGAAATAAGTAATAAGATAAGAGATCATTCAAATAAAGAAACTATAATTTTTGATTACAAAACAAAAAATGAAACTATAGAATTTGATGATAACAATATAGATCCAAAGATAAAAGACAGAATAAATTACTGGGTAGAAGATATTGTTGATAGTATATCAATAGAATATTCAAATATACAAACAGAAAAACTAAAAGAACTTCTTGATACAAAGAGAGAAATAATTACAAACTATAGCAAAATTGTATTTATATTCTTTTTAAAAGAAATAAACATATCTATCCCTGAGAATAAGGCGGAAAACATAATAGAATTTATAATTTCTGAAGTAGAAAAAAATATAAATAATCTAAAAATAGAAAAGATATAAAATTAAAAATTATTATATCTTTTTTTTTCCTTAAAATAGAGCAAAATAAAATTTGACTTTTATTTATTATTAAATAAAATTCCGGCACAAACAAATTTTTAAATTTTAATATTATTACAATGAGTAAGAAAACTCCTTTGAATAAGGTTAGAAATATAGGTATTATTGCCCATATTGATGCAGGTAAAACTACTTGTACAGAAAGAATCTTATACTATACTGGTAAAATTCACAAAATAGGTGAAACTCACGATGGTGAAGGTACAATGGATTGGATGGAACAAGAACAAGAAAGAGGTATTACAATTACTTCAGCAGCAACTACATGTTTCTGGAAAGATCATCAAATAAATATTATTGATACTCCAGGTCATGTGGACTTCACTATTGAAGTAGAAAGATCTTTAAGAGTATTAGATGGATGAGTAGCTGTTTTTGATGGTTCTCAATGAGTTGAACCTCAATCTGAAACAGTTTGGAAACAAGCTGATAAATATTCAGTACCTAGAATCGCATTTGTAAACAAAATGGATAAAATGGGTGGTGATTTTGAAATGTCTATTGATACTATCAAAAAAAGATTAGCTTGAGATAAAGTAGTAGCTATTCAATATCCTATTGGAGCTGCAGAAACTTTTGAAGGTATAGTTGATTTAATAGAAATGAAAGCTTATCATTTTGAAGGTGATAGTGGTGAAAATGTTACTGAAATAGATATTCCTGCTGACATTAAAGATAGATGTACAGAATTAAGAGAAGAAATGGTAGAAAAAGTTGCATCTCAAGATGACGCTTTGATGGAAAAATATTTTGATGAAGGTGACCTATGTGTTGCTGATATTAAAAAAGGATTAAGAAAAGCTGTTAGTAATAATGAATTATATGCTGTTGTTTGTGGATCTGCTCTACAAAATATTGGTGTACAAATGGTTATTGATGCTGCTGTTGAATTCTTACCTAGTCCAGTTGATGTAAATGAAGCTCAAATTGATTGTAAAGATTTAGATTCAGGTGAAACATTTAAACAAATACCTGTTTCTGATGATTCTTCATTAGCTGCTATAGCATTTAAAATTGCTACTGATCCTTTTGTAGGTAGACTTACTTTTACAAGAGTTTATACAGGTACATTAAAATCTGGTTCATACATATATAATGCTACTACTGGTTCAAAAGAAAGAGTTGGTAGATTACTACAAATGCATGCAAATGATAGAGTTGAAATTCCTGAAATTCCAGCTGGTAACATAGGAGCAATTGTTGGTTTAAAAAATACTAAAACTGGTGATACTTTATGTGATGTAAATGATAAATTCTTAGTTGAATCTATTGAATTCCCAGAACCAGTTATATCAATATCAGTTGAACCTAAATCAAAAGCTGATCAAGAAAAAATGGGTATGGCATTATCTAAATTAGCTGAAGAAGATCCAAGTTTTAGAGTTGCAACTGATCAAGAAACTGGTCAAACTATTATATCTGGTATGGGTGAACTTCATCTTGATATCATTGTTGATAGAATGAAAAGAGAGTTTAAAGTAGAATGTAATGTATGAAAACCTCAAGTATCATACAGAGAAACAATTAAAAATGTTGCTGAAAAAGTTGAACATAAATATTCTAAACAAACTTGAGGTAGAGGTCAATATGGTCATGTTGTTATCACTTTTGAACCATATAAAGAAATGGATGAAGATGATATTAAAGCTGAAGCAAAAGAAAAACCTACCAATAAATTTGTTAATAAAATTATTGGTTGAGTTATACCTAAAGAATATATTCCTGGTGTACAAAAAGGTTTAAATGAAGCTTATAATAGAGGTTTTGTTGCTGGTTATCCAATGGTAGATATTAGAGCTACATTAACTTTTGGTTCATTCCATGAAGTTGATTCATCTGAATTATCATTTAAATTAGCTGCTTCAAAAGCATTCCAAGAAGCATGTAGAAAAGCTCAAGCTTGTTTACTTGAACCTATTATGAAAGTTGAAGTTAATACTCCTGAAGAATATATGGGAGATGTTATTGGTCAAATAAACTCTAAAAGAGGTAGAATTGAAGAAATGGGAGACAGAGGTCAAGCAAAAATTGTTACATCTTATGTTCCGTTATCTGAAATGTTTGGTTATATGACTGACTTAAGATCTGCTTCTCAAGGTAGAGCTACATATGCTATGGAATTTGATCATTATGAAGAAGTTCCTACAAATGTTGCAACTCAAATCAGAGAAGATAGAGGTTTCATACTTCCTGATGAAGATTAATTTTCAAAAAAACACTTAATTATAAATTAAGTGTTTTTTTTTGCTGATTTTTTTATTATATATAAATGATATTAAATAGGTTGTCAATGTAAGTTATTTTTTTTTATTGATTTATTTTAAAAATAAGTATTATAAGAATACTTATAAAATTGTATTATAAGTCAAATTAACTATAAAACTCAAAATAAAGTCTTTAAATTCATCATTTAACTTAATCAATTTATGAAAAATGTAAAAATAATTTACATATTTTTTAGAGAAACTAATTTTTATAAGGAAAATTTTTAATTAGCCTTATATTTTTCTGTAGTTAATACATTTTATTAATAAAACAAACTATTATGACATATATATTACTTATATCTTGAGTAATGTTTTGAGTTTTGTTAGCAAGTGCATGGTACTTTTTTTGGTATAGTAAAAAAGTAGCTAAAGCTTGAGATAAATCTGAAAATATTATAAGAAAGGCTCAAGACCAAAAGGAAGAAATATTAAGAGAGGCTAAAAAAGAAAGCTTTGATATAATATGAAAATCTGAAAAAATAGAAGAAAGAATTCTTGAAAGAGAAGAAAAAATAGAAAAAAAATTAGAACAAATAGAAATTAAATATGATAAAATTGCAGCAAAAGAAGATGAAATAAAAGAAGATAGAGAAAAATTAAAAGAAAAAAAAGGAGAATTAGAATGAAAACTAGCTGAAATGGCTAAATTAACAGAAAAGGAAGCACGTAAATTATTTATAGAAGAAATAAAAGAAAAATTTGAAAGCGATTGAATAGAAGTAATTACAAAATATAAGAAAAAACTAGAAGATGAAAAGAAAGAAATTTCAAAAGATATTATATTGAAGTCTATACAACAATATGCTTGAGATGTTACTTCAGAAGTTACTACAACACTTATAGTAATTCCTTCTGATGATATAAAAGGTAAACTGATTTGAAAAGAAGGTAGAAATATAACTACTTTTGAAAAAGCAGCTTGAGTTGCATTAATTATTGATGATACTCCTGATACAGTATTTATCTCTGCATTTGATTTATATAGAAGATATATAGCAAAAAAATCTCTAGAAAAACTAATTGAAGATGGTAGAATACAACCTGCTAGAATAGAAGAAGTAGTAGCAAAAACTGAAGAAGAAGCTGATATTCTATTAAAGGAACTTGGTAATAAAGTAGTAGATGAACTAGGAATAAGAAATCTTCCTGATGAAATAATACCAGTAATTGGTAAACTTAGATTTAGAACTAGTTATTGACAAAATATTTTAAAACATTCTAAAGAAACTGCTATAATTGCTGAAGCTCTTGCAAAAGAATTATGAGCTGATTCAAAATTGGTAAAAATTGGTTGATTACTTCATGATATTGGAAAAGCTTTAGATCAAGATTATGAATGAACTCACCCTGAAATTGGTTGAATATTAGCAAGAAGATATAAACTAGACAAGAAAGTTATAGATATGATTGAAAATCATCATGGTGAACAATTTAGTATTTCTCTAGAAGCTGCTATTGTTCAAGTTGCTGATGCAATATCATCAGTTAGACCATGAGCTAGAAGAGAAGTAATTGAAGATTATTTAAAAAGAGTACAAGAAATGGAGGCTTTAGTACAAAGTTTCTCTTGAGTAAATAAAGCTTATGCTCTATCTGCTGGTAGAGAAATAAGAGTATTTGTTGATGCTAAAACTATTTCTGATATAGAGGCTGCTGAAGTAGCTAAAAAAATAGCTGATGAAATACAAGACAAACTTTCATACCCTGGTGAAGTTAAAGTAAATCTTATCAGAGAAATGAGAGTTATTGAGGTGGCTAAATAAGCTTTTCCATCCCTATTAATGAGGAAAATAATACAATCTAACAAAAAATTATGTACAACTGAAATGATTTAAAAGTGTGAAAAAAATTTATAATGGATGATCAACCATTTGAAGTGTTATCATATGCTCAAAAAGTTATGTGAAGATGAGGTTCTATTATAAATATTAAAGCAAAAAACCTATTAACTTGAGCAAATATACCAAAAACCCTATCTGATAAAGATAAATTTGCACCAGCTGATATAAGTAAAAATGAATATGATTATTTATATAATGATGGTGAAAATTTCTTTTTTATGAATAATTCAACTTTTGAACAAGTTGAACTTAAAAAGAATTCTCTAGATTGAGCTGAATTATTTATGCAAGATTGAGATAAAGTAATATTACAAGAATATAATGGTTCTCCTATTAATGTAAGTCTAGAACCTACTTGCATATTAGAGGTTACAGAAACTCCTCCATGAGAGAAATGAGATACAGCAACATGATGAAAAAAACCAGCAACAATGAATACATGATTAGTAATTCAAGTACCTCTTTTTATTAATATATGAGATAAACTAATTATTGATACAAGAAATAAAGAATATAGAAGTAGAGCTTAATCCCCTTCTATAATAGAGTGAATAAATCTTAATTATTTAAAAACTATGTTTCCTTTATTTGAACCTATAAATTGAATTATAATATATTCTTTTTGATTAAGTTTAACCATATGTTTTTTTATGTTCATTTGGATGTTAAGAAAATTATCAGTTAGACTATGATTTGACTATATAATATTTAAAAAAAATATATTATGGTATTTTTTATCTGTATTTATTTTTTCTAGACTTTTTTATATTATATGAAAATGGCATGATTTAAAATACATAAAAGATCCTTTGGAGTTTTTTATAATGGATGAATATAGTTTTTCTCTAGCCTGAGCAATAATTTGATTTTTTATAATACTTTTCATTACTATAAGACTTAGAAGAGAAAGATTAAATAATTTTATTGATTGACTTATTATATCTCTGTTTTTCATATTATTTATTGGATTTATATGAGCTTTTCTTGGTTGACAAGTCTATGGTAGAGAAACTCTATTTTGAATAGAAATAGCATATACTCATCCTTTTTCACCTGTTCCATATCAAATACCTGTATTTCCACTACCTATAGTTTATTCTGTATTATTTTTCATGTTATTTTCTATATCATATATTTCTTCAATGTATATAAACACAAAATGAATAATATGATATATTTGATTAATAATAATGGCTTGTATATTCTTAATATTTGAAATTTTTAGTTGAAAATATGACATATTCAAAGACCTTATGTGAATTAATATTACTCAAATATTCTCAATATTTTTAATATTCTTTGGTTTTTATAGGTTATTCTCAGTATTATTAGCAAGTGAAAAAGAAAAAATAATTTTAAATTAAAGTTTATGTATTCAAAAAGTATATTATTTATATGTTCTAGTATATTCTTTTTACTTTGAGTTTTTATTAATAATATTTTCAATAATCTATTTTATGTTTTATTTGTACTACTTTTATTGGTAGTACTTTTTTTACTTTATTATATATTAACAAAAAAACATGTAATTATTCTATTGGCATGTTTAATATTTTTTTTAGTATGATGATTAATTTCATATAATCAGACAATACAAAATAATGAAAAACAAATATTAATATCTCCTTATTATAATAAAAATGTAGAATTAATATTAAAAATCCAAAATATTGAAAAAATAAATGAATCTAATATAGAATATAAAGCAAAATTAGAAAAAATATGAACAAAACAAATAAAACAAAATATATATTCTTTAATAAAAGTATGAAAAAGTACTAAGTTGGAGAAGAATTATATAATAAAATCAAATTCTAAAATACTTGAAATAAAGGACTTTAATAATTTTTCCTACAAGAACTACCTTTTATCAAAAAACATCTTTTTTAAATCATCTATAAACAACCTTGAAGTGTTAGAAAAAAAGAAATTAAATGTTATAGAAAGAAATATTCTTGATTTTAGAAAAAGTTTTTTAGATGCAATTTATAACATATATCCTAAAAATGAAGCAGTTTTTTTAGGTGGTATTTTATTATGAGCTAGAGAAAGTTTAGATAAAGATCTAAAACAAAATTTTAATAATTCATGATTAACGCATTTTATAGCAGTTTCTTGATTTAATATAACAATTATAATAATATTTCTTAGTTTTATTTTTAAATATCTACCAGTTAGTCTAAGAACGGTATTAATAACAATATCAATAATATTTTTTACTATATTAGTTTGAGATACAGCTCCTGTTATAAGAGCATCTATTATGTGATTAGTATGATATTATATATTAAATTCTTGAAGAAAATGAAATAGTTTATCTATTATACTATTTACTGTTTCTATAATGGTAATATTATCCCCGTTAAGTTTAAATTTTGATGTATCTCTTCATTTAAGTTTTTTAGCTGTTCTTTGAATTATCTATACCCAGAAATATTTTGAAAAAGTCTTTTCTTTTTTACCAAATTTCTTAGAAATAAAAACAGCTTTTTGCTTAACTTTATCTGCATTAGTTTTTACTCTACCTATAATGATTTTTAATTTTTGACAGGTGTCTATATTAGCTCCATTGGCTAATATAGCAGTTTCATGGACTATACCTATTGCTATGAGTTTGTGATTTTTATCTGTAATTGTCTATTTTGTCTATAGTACTATAGGTATACATATTTGATATTTTACCCGGATTTTTTTAAAATGGGATATACTAATGGTTAATTTTTTCTGAAAACAAGATTGGGCTATTATTAATTTTAACTTTAATTTATTTAAATATCATTTTGAATTATTATATTTTGTAATTCTTTTATTTCTAATTTTTTATTTTAAAAATGAAAAAGAACAAGCTTAAGCTTGTTCTTTTATATTCCCTTCCTCCTCTGAAATTTTATCAAAATCTCCTGCTTCAAAGATATCTCAAGAATCTATTTCTTTTGCTTCTACAATGATATCTTTTTTTTGACTATTTAATTTTTTAATCTCTTTCTCATTATTATTTTGTTTTGCTTCAACTAATGCATTAGTTATTTCTTCTGCTTTATTTTTTAATTGTTCTTTTCTTTTTCCTGTATATTTTATTGTTTCCTTTTTAGCCAATTTTCATGCATTACTTGCTCATAATACATACAAACTATTGATTCATTCTAAAGCTAATTTTAAATTTCAATTTTCAATATTATTTATTGCTGTAATATAAGTCTGACAATCTTGATTTATATTGGTATACTTATTTAATAAATCACTTTTTGTGGTTTTTACTGCTGTTAATATATCTTTTGTTTTATCTATACTTCAATTTTTTTCTGGTATTTCTATATAATTTTCTCATATCATATTTAATATAGGTTCATCAATTTTTCAATCATTTATATATGTATCATAATCTTCAAACTCTTCTAACATAGCTATATCTCAGGAAAATTTCAATATATTTTCTTTGGAATTATTATTTAGTGACTCTACTAATCATTCAACTAATGTTTTTTGATCTTGATTTATTACTAAATTAGCTACATCTAAACTTCAAAAATTTTCTTCAGAATTATCTAATAATATATTATAAGTTTCTCCAGTTATTTCTCATGATTCTAAAAGTCTATTAATTACAGGTAAATACTTATTTTGCTTTGTTTGATTATTAAGCTCTGAATTATTTACTTGTTCTTGAGTATTTTCTTGCTCTCAATATAAATCTGTAATATTTCATTTTGATTCAGAATTTCAATAAAACCCCTTTAGAAAATCTTTTTTTTGTTCGTATAAAGAAATAGTTGGTTTATTATTATATTCATTGTTATCTTCATTTCTTTCATTAGATTCTCAAAACTTAGGTTCTCTTGCCATATTTTGTAATTGTGATAATGGGTCATTATATGCCATAATTTATTATATAAAAAAATAATTACTAATATTTTATCATATTAGTAATTATTTTGTCAAAATTTTAACTATTTTTTTCTTTCAAAAAATATTTTTTCAAAGATTCTGTTAATGTTGGTTTTTCTTTAAGTAGTCTCTGTTTATCATCAAAGGCTTAAAATAAGTAAAAACTAACTAATAAAGTCAAAGAAAAAGTAGTAAACTGCACGAAAATGAGTATAATAGCTCTATTACTAGTGCAGTTTATTACTTT
>Ga0233436_1000642_pt1 | contig 36016 bp, 34 predicted proteins | sample SI_122_August201_2_FD_182723 | JGI IMG/M metagenome (GOLD analysis project Ga0233436, IMG submission 182723) | Seawater microbial communities from Saanich Inlet, British Columbia, Canada - SI_122_August2016_150_MG | ecosystem: Environmental > Aquatic > Marine > Inlet | place: Canada: British... | reverse complement strand
TCTTATTATTCACTACAGCCACTCATAAATTATCTACTGCTGTATCATCATTTATATCTACATTGGCTAATCTCCTTATACCTTCTCTATTTGCTATCTTTGTACTACTATAAGCTTTTTTTAAATTCTCTACTAAAGCCTTTCTTGCAGCCTTTCATTCTGTTGTATCATCACTTAACTCTGAAGTCTTTCAATCAAAAATTACTATATCTGCTTTATTTACCAAGTTCAAACTTCCTGCTTCTCATAGATGATTAAATTGTGTCTCTTTAAAATTTGATGGTAAATTTGAATATCCATCATAAGCTAATTTATTTTGATTAATACATTTCTCTATTGTTAAATCCTCTGAACATATTATACTTGGACTTGCTAACAATGTCATGTTTTGTCAGTTTATTACCTTCAATATTGCTCCATTATAACTTCATGTTATCCTCGCTGTTGCTTTTGTATCTCATGCATTTGCTTGATTAGTTGGGGCTAACACTAAATCCTGAGTCTCCAATATTCATGCTAATTGATATTCTTTTCTAGTATTTGTTACTGAATATGTATACTCTGTTTCTGTTACTGGATCTACTGGAACTTTATCCAATCTCATAACATTTCTAAATGTTTGTTCTCAAAACGTTCCTTGATGCCAAGCTGTTAATGTCCCACTATATGTAACTGGCACTATTCATGTCGGTTCTGGATATTTTCCTCATTCCACCATAAATAATTCTAGACTTGTCTTTATTCTTGACATATCTGATATTCTTGCACTATCTCTTGCTGTTTTACTATATCATTGCAAAGCTATAAACGCTATTGTTCATAATATTGCTAATATTGTAATCACTACTATTAATTCCACCAATGTGAATCATTGTTTTTGTCTTGTTTGGATTATAGTTATTTTATTAGAAAATAAAAAATATTTAATTTTAGGACACCCACAAGGGGTATCCCTACTGTAGGGATACCCCTTGTGGGTGTCCTGTTCTGTAAATAACAAAAATAACAGTATAAATATACTGTTATTTTTGTTTTTTGCAAAAGATTTTTTTACTTTTTTAAACTCTTTGTAATACCCTTATTTGAGAGGCTAAATCTACCATATCATCTTTTAAACTAGAAACTTCTGTTTCAAGTTCCCTTACATGAGTTTTTATTTTTACTTGTTCTTCAAAAAATATTTTTGAATTCTCTACTATAGTTTCTTCTAAAAAATACTGAACTTTATCTATTTTTTTATCTATTTTTTGATTAAATTCTCTTTGTTCTTCATTAAATACTTTTTGTTCTTCATTAAATGCTTTTTGTTCTTTATTAAATTTTGTTTGCACATTAATAAAATCAACCAATACATTTTTTAATTCTCAAATCTCATTATTCTTTGCCATATTCTTATAATTAAATGATTTATTAAAATAAGTATATATACAAAATAAATAAAAGCAAATCTTTTTATTTCCATTCGCTCCTCTGACTATCATAATAAAATATAGGTATAACTATCAAAGTCAATATACTACTTACAAACAATCACCATATAATTGACCAGGCAAGTCATGACCAAACAGGATCTCACACAATAGTAGCAGCTCAAAAAACTGTTGTAAGAGAAGTAAGAATTATTGGAGCAAATCTAACATATCAAGCCTTAAGTAAAGCATCTTCTATAGTTAATCAATTCTTTTTAAGAGTTGTTATATAATCTATAAGTATTATAGCATTTCAAACAACTATTCATCACAGAGCTATTATTCATATCATAGACGTAGCTGAAAAATACTCATTTTGAACTAAAAATAAGAATGAGAAACCTGGAAATACTCAGTAAAAACTAAGTAAAAAAGTTATCATAATAATTCAAGCAATTCTAAAACTAGCAAACTGCCCTACAAGTAAAAAATAAATAGCAAGCAAACTTAATCACATAGCAAGTCATAAATCCCTAAAAGTATCCATAGTTAATTCCCACTCACCTCACCATTCTAATAAATATTTTTTTCAATCTGACAATCAAATATACTCTATATAATATGGAGACCAAGACTTTAATTTATAATCATTTCATAAAAAATCATCATCCATTAATATTCCAAATAATTTTATAACTGGATAAATCAAAGAATTATCTCACATCTCTCAATAAATATAATTAACTTTTTCTCTTTTATCTGTATTTATTTCATCTCACACAAAACTATATTCCAAATTTGAAATAGAATTAAGAAATATTTGTTTTCCTTGCTTATTTGTAATAAATATATTTTTTAATAACTCTAAATCACTATTTTGAGAATCCTTAATTCATAAAACTAAGTTTGTTGTTTCTAGTGTATCATCATCCTTTAATAATGCAATATCCAATCATGAAATAGAAATTCATAAACTAGCTTTAACTTGTTCAACAGTAAGTCCTGCCCTGAGTATTGATTCTTTATCTAACTTAATATTTATTTTTCTATAAGTTGTTGATAAAGAGTTTCAAATATCAACTATAGATTGTGTAGATGATATTTTTCTTACTTGTTTATCTATTTTTTGTATAAATTCCAGCTCTGATTCTTTACTTGCTTCTGTTTTAATTTTTGCTAAAAATGTAGCTCTTACTGGTGGTCATGGTGGATCTTCTAATAATTTTATTTTTAGATCGGGATATTTAGCTAATAAATATTCTCTTAAATATGGTCTGATTTTTATAGTATAATTTTCAGATATAAGCCTATTTAATCATGTTAACTCTTCATATTCAGAACTATTAATTAAATTAATTCTAGCTGAAAGTTGATTTTCTCATACTCTAGACAATCATCATCTAAATAAATTTGCGAAATCTCACATAAATGCTTGTCAAACTGTAATTGAAGTATTTTCTACTATTTTTAGTTCTTCTAAAATATCATTATTTTGTTTACTAAAAAATTTTTCTACATCATTTTTAACTCATAACATTTTTTCTGTATTCCATCATCTAGGAGCATCTATCCAAAGATATATTTGGTCTTGATTTGATTTAGGTAACATTCTTGCTTTAAATATTCCTCCATAGATTGGTCATATTAAAATCAGAAATAACATTAACCAAAATATTAATTTAAATCTTTTTCTTTTCTTAACAGATTTATTTTCTGGATTAATATATTTTTTCATAAAATTTAAATAATACTTTCTTATATCGTATTTATTTATTTTATTATGTTTTACTTTTTTATCTTGTTCCCCTATATCTTTTGCTCATAAATAACTAATCCATGGATTTATTGTAAATGCAATGAATAATGAAATGATTAATGCCATTATAGCAAATTTTGGTATTGGTCACATATATTCTCACATCATACCTCATACAGCAAACATAGCAGCAAAAGCAAGTAATCTAGATATAGTTGATAAAATAACTCATGTTCATACTTCTTGCACTCACACAAGTACTGCTTCCAATTTAGTTTTTCATTCAACAGCTCTTGTTTTCAAATGTCTAGATATATTTTCTACAACTACTGTAGAATTATCAACTAGCATTCAAAGGACAAGTATTAAAGCAAAAAGAGTTATTCTATTAATATTTTCCCCTAATATTAATGCTAACAAAAAAACAAGTCACAAGGTTAAAGGAATTGAGACTGCTGTATTAAATGCATCTTTCCTTCATAAATATAACATCAATACTATAAATACTATTATTACAGATTGAACTAAATTTACTAATAACATATTTGTTGCATTTCTTGCTGTATCTCATTCATTTTGTATTACATTTAATTCTATATTTTTTGGTAATTTTTCTTTTATCTCTTCTATTTTTTCTTGAACTGCATCTGTTAAAAAAACTGAATTTGTTCATAAAGCTTTTCATACTCATAAAAATACCGCCTCTTTATTATTATAACTTGATAGTTTATCTATTTTTTTTACTCATTTCCTAATACTTGCTATATCTTCCAAATATATACTTGTTTCTCATGTATTATAGATAAGTAACTTCTTAAAGTCTTCTATGTTATTATCTTTTGCAATTATTCCTACTGATATTTTTTCTCATGATTTTGTATCTATTTCTCATAAAGCACTATCTACATTATTATTTTTTAATACTTCATATACTTGTAATAAATCTATATTTCTAGCTTTTAATTTTTCTAAATCCAAATCTAATATGATACTTTGTTTATATCATCATACTATATCTATAGTTGTAACATTTTCTATAATTTTTAATTCTTGTTTTATTATATTTGCTATTTGTCTCAAATATATATATATTTGTTCATCCTTTATATTCTCACTGCTTGCAAAGGAAGCATCATAACTTATTGAATAAGTTATTTGTGGTAATATTTCAGGATCTATTGTAACAACTACTGGTTCTCAAGTTCATATTGGTTTTAACCCCATATTTTCCTTAAGCTTTTGCTGTAAGCTTATCTTTGCTTTTTCACTATCTTCTCATACTTTAAATTTCATCATTACTGATGCATAATTATCTCCTGCGATTCAATAAACTTCATCAATTCATTCTAGTTCCATTAATTTATTTTCTAGTGGTGAAACTATATATTTTGATACTTCTTCATTTGTTAATCAATTTGCTGGCACCATTACATTAAATGCTGGTACTATTATTGTTGGATTATATTGTTTTGGTATAATTAAATAACTTCAAATACCACTTAAAAGAGTTATTATCACCAACACTAGTGTTAACTTACTATTTTTTATAAAAAATTCCGCTATTTTTGCAAACATATTATGTTATTTTAACCCCCCTCTGTCTTTCAGACATATCCCCTTATCAGGGGAGAGTAAAATCAAGAAGGTAAATAAAATTTTTAATATTTTTTCCCTCCCCTGACAAGGGGAGGTTAGGAGGGGTTACAATTCTTCTCCATCCCAAATATTTTCTTTTCAATCTATTATTATTTTATCTCAGACTTTTAATCATTTAATTATAGAACTATTATCATCTTGTTTTAATATTTCTATATTTTTAAATACTGCCTTATTATTTTCTAGCACATATACTCAAGCTAACATAAATTTTGAAACTATTGCTTTGTTTGGAATGATAATTTCTGATTTTGTTTTATTTTTAAATATAACTTTTGTATATGATCAAATTTTTATATTTTTTAGAGAATTATCAAAAGATATTTCTAGTCATATTTTTTTACTTAATTGATCTTTTGTAGGAAGTACTTTTGTTACTTTTGCTTGTATTTGTTCATGATATCAATCCACTTCTAATAATATATTATTTCTGTCAATATTATTATAATTTTGCTCTAATATGTCTATTTTAACAACTAACTCATCATTTTTTGATACTTCTAATATAGTTTGTCATCATCAAACTACTTGTCATTGTTCTGCTTTTTTTAATAAAACTACTCAATCAATTGAAGAATATATTTTTCATGAATCTATTCATACTACACTTGTTTGTTTTTGTCACTCTGCTTCTTTTATTTTTGCTTCTATTTCAACTAATTTTAATTTTTTTTGTTTCCTTAATGATTCAATAGATGATTTAATTTCTATTATTTGACTTGAACTTACAAGAGTTCATGTTTCTATTTCTCTTATTTTTGCTTGGCTAGTAACTTTGTAACTTTCGAAATTTTTTACTGCTAGTTTTAATTGTTCTTCTAATAGTTCTATTTGCATAGAACTTGTTTTTTTAAAGTCTACTAATGATTGTCTTGTTCATTTTAATCCTAACATATAACCTCATGACACAGTAATTAAACTGGATTCTATATCTACTCAAAAATTTGATATTTGTGTTTTATAGCTTCATATCATTTGATTTGTAAATGCTACATTTTCCAGCGAACTATCAATTACATTATATGTTAAATCTAATAATCTTTTCATATCTTCTGCTAATTGTTCTCAATTATTTAATCATATTATTATTTCTTCTTTTGTTGGTATTTTTCACTGTACTATATTATCATAATAATTTTTATATTCTAAATAATCTTTATTTACTTGTTTAAATTTATCAGTTGCTTCTTTTAAATATGATATATTTTTTACACTTAAGTATTCATCAAAACTATTATTTTTTTCTTTATTTTCTGGTGTTATTCCTAATAATTCATCTACAAATTTTATTATATTTGTATCTAAAATAACGGTTCTAGTTATTGCATTTTTTGAATTATCGTATATATGTTTTTCTTTAGTTTCAAGTACTATTTTTGTATTTTCTAGATTTACTTTTGCTGTAGATACTTGTACTTTTGCTGTTTGTAAATTTTTATCCCATATTATTTTTGTATCTTCTAATCCTGTTTGGGTTTGTTTTTCTCATAATTTTGATTGTTCTAACTTCTGCTGCATGGCTTTTATCATATCATCATACATTTCTATTGTTGATGTTTTCATTTGCAATAAGCTAGTAATTAAATTTTGAGATGTAGAATATCCTACTTTAGCTTCTTCTGAATCTAATTTTGCTAATAGATCTCAAGTTTTTACTGAATCTCATTCGCTTACATATATTTCAGTTATTTTTCATCATACTTTTGTCGATAAACTAACTGTTTTTTCTCATTCCACATATCATATTACTGTATGTATTTCATCCAAACTTCAACTTTGTACGGTATGTGTTTTATATATTTTTTTTACTTGTTTTATTGATTCTTGGTTACATGAGCTTAATCATGATATTACAAATAAAACTAATATTACTCCTATTATTTTTTTCATTTTCTTATTTATTAATTATATATTATTATATTATAATATGTTAATATGTTATGTTTTTTTTAGAAATATTAAATTATAAAATTTAATATTTCTAGTTTACTGTTATTTATTTAACAAATATTTTTTTCAATGATTTTATTACTTCAAGTACTTTTTTATCTTCAATCCTATAATATACTTCTTTTCATTCTTTGTAAGATTCTAGTATTCCCTCTAACTTCATTTTCCCTAAATACTGTGATATTTGAGATTGAGATATGTCTGAACATTCCATTATCTCTGTAACATTTTTTATTTCTTTCCCAAGAAAACACAATATTGCTAACTTATCTCTATTGGAAAAATTTTTCATTATATCAGATATTTCATCTGCTTTTCTAATTATTTTTTTCATAATATTATATATTATTAAATTATAATATGTTAATATATTAACCATAAAAAATAAAAAAGCAAATTTTATTTGCTTTTTTTACTTCAAATACTCACCTTTATTTATTCATGACTGCCTAAATATAGATAGTATTGTTTTTATATTTAATATTTTATTTCAATGATTTGGTATAGTTATTTTAATATTAGATTTTTTTAATTGAATATGACTTCCTTTTTGATTATGAATTTCAAATCAATTTTTAAGCATAAATTTTAAAATATCTTTACTTTTTATGTTATGTATATTTGGTGACATATTAAACTGTTACAAAAGTATTAATTGATTTTTCTAATCATTTTATAATTTTATACTCTTCATCTGACTCTTCCAATCATTCTATGTGACAAGCTAATGCCTCAGTTCAATTTTTAATTGCTTCATCTAAAGTATCTCACTGTGTTACAATATTAAAAATATTAGATAAAACTGTATAAGTTCCATCTTCATTTTGTATTATTGTCAATGGTAAATTAGTCATAATAAATTGTTATTTTTTAAAATATTAACTATACTATATCCATAAAAAATATTATTGCAAATCTGTTATATACTTTTTATAAAAAATAAAAAAAGCAAATTTTATTTGCTTTTTTATTTTTTCAAACTATTAGTTTCTCTAATTTTTTTTATAATATAATTTTTCCATAATTTATAATCCTTTTTAGTATCTTTCTCTATTTTTATAAACCATATTATTAATTCTTTTTTATTAATAGTAAATAAAATCCTCCACCTTCATACTCTCTTTCTATAAATATTATCTCAAATATTTTTTATTCCAGAAGTTTTTAATCAATTTTGTCATAATAATTTTAAGGATTCTATAATATTTTTTAAATCACTTTTATATTTACTCTTTATTATATCTAATGATTGTTTAGCTTTTTCTTCTATTTTAATATTCATCCACAATATCAGTAAAATTATAAAATTTATTATTTTTCTCTTTCATCTTATTTTTTACATCAATATAATCTTCTACATCATCTGATTTTGTATATAAAAGTTTTAAAAAATCATCTACTGATATATTTTCTTGCACATCAACATTTATAGTTTCTGGAATTTTTACACTAACAACTGACATACTTTTTTATTTAATTATTAAATTGATAATAATAGTATATCCATAAAAAATATTATTGCAAATCTGTTATATACTTTTTATAGAAAAATAAAAAAGCAAATTTTATTTGCTTTTTTATTTTTTACTTACTATCTTTTCCAAATGTTTTATTAAATATGATATATTGCCATGGTTTTCTTTAATATAATCGAATGATTCTCATGACACATATTCACTATACATATGTGACATAGAATTCCTTATATCTAAAAATTCTTCCCATAATTCTAAATCTCATATTATTCATAACTTAAAACTCTCTCTAATTATTTCTCTTGGTGCTGGTAGAAAATCTAATTTTTCATAAATCAAAAACATTTTACATGTTTTCCATGATAATTCTATTGTATATTCAAATCTTTGTATTACTCAATCTTTTTCTAAATCATTAAACTTTTTCTTTTCAAAAGCTTTTTCTATTGTAGCATAGGCTTTTTTTAGTAACTTTATTTGGTTTTTTAATTTTTTTAATTCCATTTTTCTATATTTTTAAGAGCTATTTTATTAAAATCTATATCTGTATTTTTAAAATCTACTATATCTATTATATATGGTAATTCATTTAGTTTTCTTTTTAATCTTAATAATTCTATAAAATCTATTTTTTTCTTTCATTTTATTCAAATATCATAATCTGAGTTATTTTTAAATTCTCATGTAACTCTACTTCAAAACAAAAAAACTTCATATTTATCTTTATCAATATTTTTAAATAAAGTATCTTTTATTAACTCTTTTGATTTATCCATAGTTTAATATTATTTTTATATTAATATATTTATTATATCCATAAAAAATATTATTGCAAATCTGTTATATACTTTTTATAGAAAAATAAAAAAGCAAATTTTATTTGCTTTTTTATTTTTTTTCTACTCTAACTTTTCATATTTTATGATCTTCTATTTCTAGTACTTTAAATACTAGATTTGATTCTATATCAGATATTTCAAAAACGATTTCTTCTCATGGTTCTGGAAATCATTCTAGCTTATAAGTAATTAAATAACTAACTTTTTCTCAATCAAACTCTTTTTCATCTAATCAAATATCAGTAAAACTCACACCTAATTCATCTAATAAATCATCTATAGGTAATTCAGAATCAACTATATATTCATTATCTGTAACCTTTTTAATTTCATCCTCTTCTTTATCAGTTTCATCTCTTATTTCACCAAAAACTTCCTCAACCACATCCTCTAAAGTAACAAGTCATGCTACTCATCAAAACTCATCTATAACTATAGCCATAACTTTGTGAGCCTTTTGAAATGTTTTAAATAAAGTTGAAATCTTTTGATTTATTGGTACTTTTATAACATCCTTCAAATCTATATCTGATAATTTATGATCTAAATTTCATTTATTAATCTGTTCTAATAATTCTCTTCAAGTGATAACATATTCAATTTTATCTATTGAATCCTTATATATAGGAATTCTACTATGAGTATGAGATAAGTAATAATCTAATGCTTTTTTTACTGTAGATTTTAATGGTAAAGCTTCTATACTTACTCTTGGGGTCATTATTTCTTCTACATCAATTTCACTGAATTCTAGTATATTTTTTATTTTTTCATGTTCTTCTTTTTCTAAAGTTCAAGCTTCTCTTCACATATCTATAAAACTTTCTATTTCTCACTCTGTCATTTTTTCAACCTTTTTATCACTAGAAAAAACTTTTATTATTACCTCTATAAAAGTTATTACTGGATATAGAACCAACATAAGTACTTTATAAATAGGAGCTACAAAAAGTGAAATTGTTGCAGCATTTTTTGTTGCAAAACTCTTTGGAATTATCTCTCAAAATAAAAGTAATAAAAATGTAACTATTCAAGTTGCTATTCATACTGCTGTTGCTTGAGGTAAACCTGAAGATTCTCAGAATGATATAGCTATAGTTGTAGCTAGAGCTGCTGTATATACATTTACTAAATTATTTCAAATAAGTATTGTTATAAGCAACCTATCATTATTTTCTTTTATCTTTTTTAAAGATTTTGATCAATATTTCTTTTGCTTTAAAAGTGATTCAATTTTATGTTCAGCTAAGCTCATTAAAGCTAGCTCTGTACCTGAGAAAAAAGCTGATAGAAAAAATAAAACTACAAACAATCAAATGAGTAAGGGCTCCATAAATAAATTATAAATAATAAAAATATCCTAAGATTTAGGATATTTTATCTATTTTTCTAAAAATGTAAAGTTATTTTTGATATAAAATCTCAGCCTCTTTTGATATCATATTTCAATTATTATCAATAATTATTTCATTTCACATATATCTAACTATATTTTGATCACTATCATCTATGGGTGTGATATATATATCTTCTCATAAATGTGTCTCTCAATTAATTGAATATAACAATGTAGATCAAGTTGCAGTTGACTTTAAAAATATTCAATAATTATCATTAACAAAATTAAAATCATATTCTTTTCAAGTAATTGTTTCTGATAAAGATAATACTCAATTATTTTCCTGTAAATACCCTTTTGATAAACCTGTTGTAGTTCATTCTAATACATCAAGCATTCTAAGTTCATTCACTGAATCAAAATAAGCTTTATCAAATTTAAATAACTTTATTTCAGAATCTTTATCTATATCAAAATACAATTTAGCAGAATTAGCTTCTCATATTTTTACATTTAAATCATCTCAATTATTAGTATTGTCATTTATAATATTAGCTACTTTACTAGTATTCCAAAATACTTTTTTATAGTTATCAGTAGAAGATACATATCATGTAAGTTTTTGTCTTCAAAAGACATCATCATCTCAATAATCATTTGGATAATATACTCCAGTACCAGTTGTTCAGTGTGACGTAACTCTATAATTATCACTATTAAAATTATCATCTATTCATTCTCATAACTGATACATAGATCATACAAAATTAATATATGTAGTATCAAGGTCTCAAAAATTAGTAATTCATAATCAATTATTTAGATTAACTGTATTTCAAATGTATTTAGCTTTAGTTATATCTGTAAAATCATTATTAAAATAAATATTTACATTATTTCAATAATAATTTCAACTACAATATATTTCATCTCAAGATATTTGTAAAGTAGTAACTATTGTGTCTTTTACAATAGTTCAACTCATAGTTACAGATTCTGGACATGACATATCATCTAAAAATCATCATCAATTTGAATTATATTTTCTATTTTCTTCTATCATTATTTTTGAATCAGTTTTTATATTTGAATACAATTTTGAATCAACATCAAAAAACTGTGTTACATTAAACATTGCAGCATTATTGTTTAATAAAACAGTTGCAAATATAATTGCAAGAAGTACTAAAAATAATATATAAATAAGCACCATTGCTTCTTTTGTTTTTTTCATTTTGTTTATTTATTAAAAATCAATATTAAATGTTTTTAAAGACTCTTTTGGTAGACTTGCCCAATCTTCTCATAATAATCATTCTTTATAATTTAAATCAACTGTTAATTTAATATCAACAACAGATCATGAATTATATTCAGTAAATTGTAAATCTTGAATATTTATATCTTTAAATATTTGATCTTCATGAAATAACATATCATTTACTATTGTAATATCTGAACTTAATTGTTGCAATTCATTTGCTGATAGTCTCCTAAACCCTAATCAATTATTTTCATATATTGTATTATCTACATTTATTTTATTTTCAGACAATCTAACTGCTCAAATCAAAACTCATGTTTCTCAAGTTATATCCTTCATTAAATAAAGATCATTCCCATCAGTATTATCAACTAATATAGTTCATGAACTATATATATTATTGTAGTTATTTAACTTATTTATAAAATCATATACTGAGGACAGACTTTTTACATCATTTTTTGTATCAGAAATTGTAAATATAACATTATTTAAGAATACATATACAAATGATAAAATTATCGCTGAAATAAATGTTGCTACTATTATTTCAGTAAGCGTAAAAGCTTTTTTAAATTTTTGTTTTAGCTTATAATAGCTATTATTACTATTTTTTGGTTTAATCATGTTTTAATTACTTTACAAAAGATATTATTTCATATAATAGCATTATATTTATTTTTTTATTTTTGCAAAATGATAATAAATAATTCTTGAGAATCACTAGTTGGAATTGTAATTTGAGTGTTTATTTTATCCTTTATTATTTTAGGTATTGTTAATCTTATTATAAATACAAATAAGGTTGTTATTAACTTTGAAGAAAAAAAAATAGTTAACATACTAAAAAATAATACAATGAATATAGTAAAAAATTTGGATACGACTAATATAACAGAATGAGAAAACTTTTACTTATTTAAAGATTATTCTAATAATAGTTTTAAAATCTTTACTTGAGCTACAAATAATACATATGAATATATAAATGCTAATTGAACCCATATTAGTGATATAGATAATTTTGATGGTAATATTTTTACTAGAACCTTATGGATTGAGAGAAATGACAGTTCCATATGAGATTCTCATCAAGTTATAAAAGCTAATGTAGAAATGTATTAATTTATTATTTAAAATTTAAATATTATGAACCTAAAAAATAAAAAAGCCTTTACTATAATAGAACTAATGATTAGTGTAATAATTATAGGGATATTAACCACTATATGATTTTATTCTTATTCTGGTCATATTTCTTGAACTAGAGATGTAGAACGTAAAGCTAATATGTGAGAAATTAAAACTGCTTTAAAATTATACAAACAAAATAGAGGTTCATATCCTCTACCTGGTTGATATTTTAATATTACTAATAATTGATGAGTTGTTGCTATGCAATGAGAATTAAACAAAGATGTTACTTTAACTACAATGGACAAACTTCCTATTGATTCTGTAACAAAAAAATATTATACTTATTCAGTAACAACAAATAAACAACAACATCAAGTAGCTATGACTTTAGAAAATTCAAAATTTCCTGTAGCATATCTAGATTGAGATTATAAAACTGTTTCAAAAAATGTATTACCAAATATTATTTTAGCAATCTCAAGCACTACTGATATAGAAATACATGAAGGCATATGAAATTGATCTGAAAATAGAAAAAAATTTGTATTTGATATGTGAGACAATCTTACTTATAGTTTAAGTGATACATATGAACCTTATTATAATAATCAATCTTTTGTAGAAAATTTAACAGATACTAAAATAAATTTCTGGCAGAATAGTGATTTTAGAAGTTGTTATGAAATACAACAAGCTTCAAAATATATACATACTAGTTGAACTGAAGAATACCAAATTCTTGATGATAGCTGAAATTTAGTTAATACAACCTGTAGTTTATAAAATAAAAAATTCATAAATCAGTGATTTATGAATTTTTTATTTTTTCTATAATATTTTCCAATTTTAACTCTTCTTGAGATCATGTCTCTAAATTTTTCAAACTGACAACTCAAGATTTAATTTCATCTTCTCAAGCAATTATAACAAATCATATTTTTTTATTATTTGCATATTTTAATTGTTTTTGCATTTTTACAGTTGAATCTATATATAATTCTGTATTAATTTTGCAAGATCTAAGTGTATTAACTATATTTAAATAATCTTTTAAATATTCTTCTCACATATTAACAAGCATAACTTTTGTACTAGTCTTTTGTTCTGCATTAATTCTTCATAAATTGTTTAATACAGATAATAGTCTAGACAATCATTTACTCCCCCCTACTCCAGGAAAATTATTTTTTGTAAAATTTGAAGCTAGATTTTCATATCTACCTCATGAACTAATACTTCACATAGATTCAGATCAAGATACAAAAGTTTCAAATACCATGCCAGTATAATAGTTAAGTCACCTAGAAATAGCTGAATTTATTTTTATAAAATTATTATCTACTCATAATAAAATTAAATTATCATATAAATATTTTAGTTCTTTTATTCATTCTAATAATGTATCATTATTTATAGTTCAATAATAAGACAATATTTCTTCACTTGTATTTTGTTCTGAAAATTCTATAAATTTGTTTATTTCTTCTATCTGAGATTCTAGCAATCATATATCTAAAAACATGTCTTTTAATTTTTCTTTTCTTATTTTATCTTTTTTGTCTATAATACTTATAGTAGCAGATATGTCTTTTATATCTATACTACTTAAAAATCAAGTTAAAAATTTTTTATTATTTATATTTATAACAAATTCTCAAAAATCTAACTCTCTTAACGAACTATATATAGTACTTATTATTTCTACATCTGCAAAAAGTGCTAACTTATTATTTCAAATAATATCTACATCTGCTTGATAGAATTCTCTATACCTACCTTTTTGTGGTCTTTCTCATCTATAAACTCTTCAAATATGTTGTCTTCTAAATGGAAAAGTTAATTCTCATTCATATTGAGAGATATATCTAGCTAAAGGTACTGTCAAATCAAATCTTAATCATAAATCAGAATCACTAGTTCAATCATCGTGAATTCTCTTTAATGCATATATCTCATTATCATCTGCTCATTTTGAAGTAAGTACTTCTAATCTTTCTACAGCAGGAGTATCTATAGAAACAAAACCAGATAAATTATAGTTTTGTCTAATAATATCTTTATATTTATCTTCTATGATTTGAAATTCTGGTAAATTTTCATAAAATCATGAAATAGCTTGTGGTTTAATCATCTTTTTTTATTAATTTAAATAATAATTATTTAAATTTTAATGATTTTAATATAAAAATCAATAAAATATTTGATTTATTTAACAAAATAGATTAGAATTAAATATAAGAATTAAAAAAATATATGATTTTTAAAAGAAAAACTATAAAATATTTGATTTATTTTATAAAATAGTTTAGAATTATATATGAAGATATTATTTTACTTAATAAAACTTTTTATTAAAAATGAATGAAAACACAAAAATAAACCTTTCTGCTATTAAGAATGAAGATAGTAATAATAGCAATGAAGATGATTCATTAACAAGTGAAGATTTAAAGGCATTAAATGAAACTTCTATTCAAGAAGAAGACAAGACTGTAACTACTAGTGTGGAAGAAGAAGTAGTACATAAACCTAGAATCTCTTTAAATTCAATTAGGACTCACAAATCTAGTGAACAAAAAACAGAAGAAGCAGAAGAAGAACAAGAACAACATCATGAAGATGTTAAAGAAGAATTAGCTGAAGCATTAAAAGCAGAAATTTGAGATATAGAAGAAATAGAAGAAAAAGTAGTAAAAGCTCCTAAGAAAAAATCAAAAAAAGAAGAAATAAAAGAAATAAATGAAAAAATAAAAAAAGAAGCTTTAGAAGAAACAAGTAAAAAATTCAATGTTAAAGATTGAAATGATAATAATGAAGATTGAGATATTTTTTCTAACTACCATTCTGATTTTTTAGGAGAAGAAGATGAAAAAATAATTAAAGAAGAAGAAAATGAAAAAGAAAAAAATGAAAAAGAAGAAGTTAAAACAGAAGAAAAAATAGAAACTAAAGCTGAAGAAAATAAGAAAGATGAAGTTAAAGCAGAAGAAAATAAGAAAGAAACAAAAAAAGAAGTTAAAAAGAAAAAGTTTAAATTAAAATTAAGTAAAAAATTAATAATACCTATTATACTATTATTATTAACAGCTTGAGTATATTGATATATTGAAACAAACCCAGAAACTACACAAAAAATTATAACAAAATCTAAAAATTTGAAAACAAATTATATTGATAAAAAACGGATTGCTGAAACTATAATTATAGAAGAAGAATTTAGATTTCCAGTAGAATTTAAAGAAAAATTAATTTGAGAAAGAACATATAGACGTACTCATGATTTAATAAAAGAATATGAATCAAGAGATAAATTAATGATTAAATTAAATAAAGAAGTACAAAATATAAAAAATATAAGAATAAAACAAGAAGAGGAAAAAAAGAGAAAAGCAGCAGAAGCTAAAAGAAAAGCACAAGAAGAGGCTAGAAAAAAAGCTGAAAGGGAAAGAATCAAAAAAGAAAATACTCTTAAAAAAATCTTTGAGAAATTTTGAAAATAAAAATTAATTTACTTATAAAAAACAATTATGAACAAAAATTTAGATATAAATGCAAAAAAAATAAAAAAAGATATATGAGATGTAGTAGAATACATGAATGGTCTTTTTAAATATGCAATAGAACAATGAGCTTCTGATATACATATAGAACCTACTGAATTTTTTCTACTTATTAGATTCCGTATAGATGGTGATTTTATATTATATGATAAATTACACAAAGAAAATATTAGTTGAGTAACTACTAGATTAAAAGTATTGTGAAAAATAAAAATAGATGAAAATAAAAAACCTCAAGATGGTAAAGTAGTTTATTTTTATGAAGAAGAAAGTAACAATGTTGATATCAGACTTTCTACTCTACCTACAAAATACTGAGAAAAGATAGTTATGAGAATACTTAAACAAGATGATACTTTAGTCAATCTTGAAGCATTAGGTTTTATAGATATAAATCTAGAAAAAGTAAGAGTAGCATTAAAAAGTACTTTTTGAATTATACTTGTTGCATGACCTACAGGTTCATGAAAATCTACAACATTATCATGAATTTTAAAAAACTATAATCCACTAAAATATAATATATCTACTCTAGAAGATCCAATTGAGTATGATATAGATTATGTAAACCAATCTCAAGTAAAACCTGAAATAGGATATACATTTTCTACATGATTAAGAAGTCTAGTTAGACAAGATCCTGATATCATAATGGTATGAGAGATCAGGGATATTGAAACTGCTACACTAGCAGTTGAAGCAGCATTAACATGACATTTAGTTTTATCTACAATACATACCAACTCAGCAGCTTGAACAGTTCAAAGACTTATTAATATGGGAGTAGAACCTTTCTTATTAGTATCTGCTATGAAAATGGTTGTATCTCAAAGATTATGAAAGAAAATATGTCTACACTGTAAAGAAAAATATGAATTAAAAGAAATAGAAAAGAAAAAAGTAAGTGAAATCTTATGACCAATTATTGATAAAAAAGAATTAGAATATGCCGAATTTTCTCATGGAAAATGATGTGAAAAATGTTCAAACAGTTGATATAAAGGAAGACTTTGATTCCATGAAGTATTAATAGCTTGAGAATATTTAGAACCTCTAATAATGTCTAAAACAAGTTCAAATATCATGAGAGAAGCAGCAATAGAAAATTGAATGATAACAATTACACAAGACGCTTTATTAAAAGCAATATTATGAGAAACAACAGTTGAAGAAGCTCTAAAATTAATATAAAAATAACAAATAAATTATAATCTAATAAATAAAAAAATGTTTTGGTTTTTTAAAAAGAAACAAGTAAATAGTAGAGAAGTAAAAGCTTTTGATAGCGCATTAAAAGCTATCAAACTTTTCATGGTACTTTCAGAATGGGAAAAAGCCAAAAAAGCTTTAAGTGAAATAGGTTTTAAAGAAAAAGAATCTTTAAAAGAAGCTTTAAACAAATTAGATAATTCTTCAGAGTTAGATTATGATGATATTGAAAAAGAAAAAATAACATTATCAGATAAACTTAAAGAAAGATTAAATAAATTATCAAAACTTGAAATTGAATTAAATAAAAAACAAGAATCTTATAATATAAAGATAGAAAAAGAAAGATTCAAAATTAGATTTAATAAAATTAAACATGAAATTGATAGTTTACTTGGTAATAAACAAGCTGAAGAAGCTTTAGGTTTATTAAAAAGTTTTTTAAATGATTATCAAGATAATTATACAGTAATTAAATTTTTCAACAAAGAGAAAAAAAGAATACTTAAAGCTAAAGAAGAAATATTAAAAGATAATGAAAGAAGAATTAAAGATAATGCTAAATTAGAAGCTATATCTTTAATATGAAATACTGTAAAAATTGCTGAATCTGATATAGAAAATAAAAATATAAAAAAATGATTTTTTAGTTTATTTAAAGATAAAGTTAATTTCTATAAAAAAATTAAAGAAAAAATTAGAAAGAAAAAACTTCTTGATGAAATCAGTTTACTTATTGAAGAAGACTCAAAAGTACAAAATGATATAGCTGCTAGAAAATTAGCAAACATACATAAATGATTAGTAAAAGAATTATCTGACAATAAAATGCTATGATATAATATTTATTGAAAAATATTATGAGCGGATAAAATATCTGGTGATACATTTTGATTTAAAGATAGTGATGATAAATATAACTTCTTTTTATGAGATGCTACAGGTCATGGTATTAGAGCTTGATTTATAGTTACTCTTGTAAGTAGATTATTTAACAAATATGTAAAAACAAATCCTTTAAAAGATTTAGCATTCAAAATAAACAACTGATTAAAACAAGATTTAAAAACAAGAAACTTTATAACTTGAATATTTTTTGAAATCATCAAAGAAGATATTTCTAAGATAAATTTTGTATGAATGGGACATGAACCTATGTTTATTTATAGATCAAATTCACATAAAATAGAAAAATTAATACCTGGTTGATTAGCTGCATGAATTAGATTAATAAAAGACTTAGATGATGTAAAAGTAAAAAATCTAAATCTAGATGATTGAGATATATTATTAACATATAGTGATTGAGTTATAGAATCAAAAAATAGTGAATGAGAAATGTATGGAATGAAAAGACTTGAAAAATGTTTTATATCAATAACTAATAATGTAAGTAAAATAGAGAGTATTTATGATTATATTATAAATGATATAAAAACTTTTAAATGAGGTAGTCATTTTGATGATGATTTGAGTATATTAATTGTAAAAAGAGATACAACTAGAGATCTAATTGAAGACTCAAATGAATATTTAGAAAAAATACAAGAAAAAGAAAAATTAACAACAAATGATATAAAGAAATTAAAATGAAAAACTGTAATAGAATTAGATAGAGAAATAAAACAATTAAAAAAAGAGAAAGAATTAAAAACTATTATTAAAAACCTAGAAAACTTATTTTATACTTGAGAAATTTTAAAATTAAAACAAGAAGCAATAAGATTTATAAAAGAATGATATATAGATAAAAGAATTAATGCTTACTTAAGAAAAGCAATTGATAATGAAAAAACTTATAAAGTACAGCAAAAAAACCAGAAAGTATCTAATAAATATAAAATACTAGAAGAATTATTTAAAAAATGAGAATATGAAACAGTTATTACTGAGATAGAAGAAATAATTGCAAAAGATGGAAATATATAATATTTTAATAAAACCTATAACAATAAAATTATGTTTTGAATTTGAAACAGTTTCTATGATAAGTATTGAAACTTTAATAATGAGAAATTTGTTGATCTTTTAGAAAAATCTAGAAAATCAAGAACAAATAAAAATAAGAAAGGAACTAATATCTTAGCTAAAGATATTACTCTCTTTGAGAGTGTTTCAAAAAAAGAAGTATGGAGTTTTATTAATAAATTTTCTATATTCCTTAATTCTTGAATTGATGTTAAATGAGCTTTAACAATTCTTACAAAACAAGTTAAAAATCCTAAATTAAATAGAATAGTACTTGAAATAAAAGAAAATATAGATCATGGTATAACTATAAGTGATACTATGAATCAATATCCTAAGGTTTTTGATTCTCTAACAACAGCATTGATATCAGTATGAGAAAAAACTGGTCAATTAGGTGAAATTTTAGCAGAACTAGATAGAAATTTACTAGAAAGTATAGAATTAAAATGAAAAGTAAAATGAGCAATGATATATCCTATAATTCTATTATCACTAACATTCTTAATGGTAATATTTATGATGATATTCATTGTACCAAGAATTACTGAATCATTTGATAAAGCTGGTAGTACTCTACATGCATTAACACAATTTGTAGTAAATATTTCAAACTTCTTTGTTAATGATTATGGTAAACTATTAGTATGAATAATATTCGTAGTAGTACTATTTAAATTAATCAATTCTACATATACTTGAAAATCTATGTTTGCAAAAATGAATACAAGACTACCTGTTTTTGGGTATGTAGTAAAACAATCAAATATTGTATACTTTATTAGATCATTAACTATTCTACTTGATTCATGAGTTTTATTATTAGACGCATTAAAAACATCAAGTAAAGTAGTAACGAATATAGCATATAAAAAGGAAGTAATTAGGATAAAGAATGAGGTTGAAGTATGATTAACTATATCTAAATCTTTATGATTAAACCTAGAATATTGAGCAAATGTATACTTAAATAAATTATTCCCTGAGGATTTTGCTTATGTTATAAATACATGAGAAGAAACATGAAGTTTATCGGATTCTTTAAAGAAAATATGAGCAAATTATAATACAGAATTGAAAAGATATATATGAAATATGTCTAGTATGTTAGAGCCTATTATTATAGTAGTAGTATGAATATTGGTAGGGACAATAGTCGTTGCCATAATGCTACCCTTCTTTGAAATGTGAAAAATTGCACAACAATTATAAAAAAAAATATGATTTTTTAAAAAATCATATTTTTTTTTATATTGTGGTTATATAAGCTTTTAGACTGTTTTGACTTTTATTTTTCTTATGTTTTTATAGAATATTATAGTTATAACTATAACTTTTGTCTAGTTATTTTAGTTGCAATTTTTAATTAGTATATTATAATACCTGTGTCTTTTAAAAGAGACTTATATTTATATTTTGTTTTTTGTATTTTATTTTTTTATAAACAAACTATTATGAAAAGTACAAACAAAGCGTTTACATTAGTTGAGTTAATTGTTGTAATCACAATATTAGCTATTTTAGGTACAATTGCGTTTATTTCTCTACAAGGTTATTCTTCTGATGCTAGAAATTCTAAAAGAATATCTGATCTTGGAAACATCCAATCAGCTATTACTTTAAAAGGTGTTGAAGGAGTTCCTCTTATGAGTTTTGTAACTGAAAATGATGATAATCCTATCGATTTAATAGCTCTAGGTTGATTTGCTGCTAGTACTCCAGCTGTTACTGCTTATAATGCAGGTACACCTAATTTCGCTGTATTAAATGTTGTTGCTAAAGATTTTAAAGATCCTAATGGTGGAGATTACGCTGTTGGTGCAACTACTATTGGTTGAGACAGATTTCAAGTAGCTGCTACTATGGAAGCTGATGGAACTAATACTACTAAAATTAACGGTACTTACTCTGCTAGAACTGCTAAAACTATATTGTTTACAGTTGTTGATGCTGATACTTTAAAAATGGAAAGTACTGGTGCTAACTGGTTTAAAGCTGGTGATAGTGTTACTATTTGAGAAACTGCTTATGAAGTAGATGGAGTTTCTAGAGATGGTATGCAAGTTACTTTAACTACAGGTCATCTTCAAACTGCTGGTGGTAATATACAATTATCTACAGCAGAAACTGGAGGTCTTATCTCTGATGGAGCAAGTGGTTCATTAACTAACTCTTTCTATTAATAAATAGTCTTAGTTATACTAAACAAAAAAAAGAAACTTTAAGTTTCTTTTTTTTTGTGTTTAATTTATTGCATCTTTTATTAATTTTGGATTATTAGAAAATTTCAATCATTCATCAAGTCAGATTACTCAAGCATTTATTAATTTAATAATGTCTCTTTCAAGTAATTGCATACCTTCCCTTTGTCACATTTGGATAAGTGAAGGAATTTGATGTAAATCATTTTCTCTTATTAGGTTAGCTACAGCTGAATTTTTTATAAGTATTTCTTTTACCATTTTTACTCAAGTTCAATCTTTTATTTTTAAAAGTCTTTGAGAAAATATTGCTTGTAAACTATCTGCTAATTGTAATCTGATTTGGTTTTTGTCTTCTCAACTAAAACTATCAAGTACTCTTGTAATTGTTTGATGAGCACTTCTAGTATGTAAAGTTGAAAAAACTAAATGTCATGTTTCTGCTAATCTAAGAGCCATTTCCATTTCTGTTTTATTTCTCATTTCCCCAAACAATATAACTTGTGGGTTTTGTCTCATAGCTCATGTTAATCATGTTTCATAATCTGGTATATCTCTACCTATTTCTTTATGTTCCATAATTGATCTTTTATGTTCATGTACATACTCTATAGGATCTTCAATTGTTATTACATGTTTTGTTTGAGTTTCATTTATGTAATCAATCATTGCAGCAAGAGTAGTTGTTTTACCTGATCAGGTTGGTCATGTTACCAAAATAAGTCATTGTCATAATTTACAAACATTTCTATAAACGTCTGGTAATCATAGATCATCTATATTTGGTACTTTTGATGTGAGTAATCTAAGTACTACCATATAAGTTCACATTTGATACGATATATTACATCTAAATCTTCTTTCTGAATATGAAAAAGAAAAATCGAGGTTTTTTGTTTCATCTAAAGTATTTTTTTGTATCTCTGACATTATTGATTTAGCAAAATCTTCAGTATCTTTTGCTGAAAATCTTTCTATTCAATCATCTATCTTTACTATTTCTCATCATATTTTTATAGCAGGAAATGTTCATACAGTAATATACATATCACTCCCCTCATTATCAATCATTACTTGTAATAATTGATCTTTTATTATATGATCTTTTTTTATAACTTTTTCCATTAATTCTTTATTAAAAAATACTATATTAATAATTATACACTATATTTTTATTTATAGCAAAAAATAGGCAAATAAAAAGTTCAACTGTAAAGTTGAACTTTTCTATTAATTTAATAACCTTTTAATTTAGTATTTTTTTTCTAGTAATATATATCAAATTTAACATTATAGCTAAAGATATTAATACCCAAGTAGCTGCTCATGTATCAGGTGTTTCAGCTGAATTCATTGCTATAGTAGTAACATTTGATGCATTAGTCATTTCTACTTCATTTGCTTGTTCAGTAACTTTTGCTTGTTCTTTTTTTCATGGAATAACAACAGGAGTAACAAAATCAAATAATCATTGTCAAAAATCTACTGGATTTCATTCTACATCTGATAAATTCACAACCATTACTATATAATCAGATATTTTTTCTAAATCACTTCCTAATTGTACTTTTAATATATTATTTCAATCTGAACTCAAATTATCTGCTTTCATTTCACTTAATATCTTAAATTCAAATATATCTTCAACTAAATCTTCAGCAAAATATAATTCTACAGTCCTTGCATCTATTATATTTATTTTTTTCAATCATGTTTTAGATCATTCTGTATAACTAGAATTTACTATTTCTCATTGTATAGCAGTTCATGTTGTAAAGTCTATATCTCATTCAGCTCATAATACTGTAATCAAACTATATGTAGTATTTATATTTAAATCACTAGTAAGGTTTAATACTACTTTTTTTGAATTACTTGTATCTTTTGCACTATATGATACTTTTATATCTTTTAATAATTTTAACATTCAAGCTACTTTTCATTCTGAAAATTTTATATTTGTATCAGTTGTTATTTCTATTGTATTTTTATCTACTGTTTCAATATTTGATATATTTGCTGCATTAACTAGAGATAAAGAAAATACAAATATCAACATAAATATAAGAGTTTTTATTTTGTTCATAAGGTCTGTTTATTAATAATATAATAATATTGCAATCATTATAATTAGATATTAAAAATAAGCAAAACTTTATTTAACTTTTTTATAATAAAAAAAGTCCGGACTCATATGAGTCCGGACTTAAGTAATTTTATTCAAATAACTTTCCAATATTAGTACTGCTGATAGGTCATCTTTCTTTCAATTTTTTTCTTTTATTCACATTGCATCTAGTATATTATCAGCTTCAAAACTGGTATATCTTTCATCTATAGATTCTATTTTTAATTTTGAAAATATATTTTTTAACTTTTCAATGAATTTTTGAGTTTTTTCTAGTTGTTTTAATTCTTTTCAATAGAGATCATATGGTAATCAAACAACTATTACTGAAATATTATATTCTTTTATTAACTTTTTTATTTCTTCTATTATTTTTACTCTTGATACAATTGCTTTTGGTATAATGATTCATTCCAAAGATATAGCTAATCAACATCTTTTATCTCATAAATCTATTGCTAGATACATATTATTCTTCATTAATAACTATAAATAATTTTGCCATAGCATCTTTTCATAATTTTATAAAAATTTGATTTTCTCATAATTTTTTCACATGTCAATCTGGCATATCTATATGTTTTTTTGATAGTTCTATTTTAAATTTTTTCTTTATTCTAGTTATTATGTCTTTTTCTCATATTCATCAATATACTTTATGGTTAGCTCATGTTTTTAATGTAAAATTTAATTTTTGATTATTTAATGTTTCTGATATTTTGTGTCTATTATCTATTAATTCTCTTTTATGTTTTTCTTCCCTTTTTAATTTGTCTTTATACTTTTTTTCTGTTTCTGGTGTTAATTCTATTGCTAATCATTTTGGTAATAACATATTTGCGGCATATCATGTTTTTACTTCTTTTATTTCACCTTCTTTTCATACATTAACAACGTGTTTTAGAAATAATACTTTCATAATTTTTTCATGTTAAGTTATAAAAAACTCTATTTTTCCTACTAAAACAGGAAAAAGAGTTTTAGTTAGATTATTCAGATTCTTCTTTTACTTCTATATCTTGGATAGATATTTTATATCCCGTTAATTTTGCTGCTAAGTTAACATTTACTCAATTTTTTCATACTGCTTTTGCTCTTTCTGTTGGTAATATATAACATATTGCATCTTCATTTTCTTCATCTATTTTTACTTTTAATACTTCTGCTGGTGATAATGATTTTTTAATTATTTCAGCTACGTTTCAATTATTTGCTATTATGTCAATTTTTTCTCAAGATAATTCATCCATTACTCATTTTACTCTTATTCATTTTTGTCCAATTAGTGTTCATACTGGGTCGATTTCATCAAATGTAGTTGAAACTAATAATTTAGTTTTTACTCATGGTTGTCTTACTATATTATCTATATTTATTATTCATTCTTCTATTTCTGATACTTGTTCTTTAAATATTGCAGATACTAGTTCTGGTCTTTTTCTTGATAATATGACTTTTGGTGCTCATGTTTCTTTTTTTGATACTTCTGCTACATATAAATATAATCTTGTTCATGGAGCATATGTATCTCTTGATACTTGTTCTGATTTTGGTAATACTACAGCATTTCCATTATAATCAAATACGACTTTTGATCATTCTACTATATCTATTTTCATATTTATAGCTAATCATTCTTTATCTTCAAATAAATCATATATTCTTTCTTTTTCACTGTCTCATATTTTTTGTATAATTACTTGTCTTGCTGCTTGACTTGCTATTCTTCAAAAGCTTTCCCCATCATCTTCAGCATTTATTTCATCAGTTACATCTAGTTCAATTATATCTCATTCTTTATATTCACTTGCATCATCTCATAATTCTTCAAATGATATTTCAAGTGCTGAGTTTGTAACTTCTTTTACTACTGTTTTTTCTATAGTTATTTCCATAGAAGCTTTTTCTAAATCTAGTTTTACATTTACTTCTTCATCTCTTGATGAATAATCTTTTTTATATGCTGTTTTTATAGCTGATTCTATAATATCAACTAATTTTTCTTTTGGTATCTTTTTTTCTAAAGATATAATATTTACAGCTTGCTCTATTTGTTTTAAGTCTAACATAATTTTTTTAAATAATTACCCCCCTCTGGCTTTCAGCCATCTCCCGCTAGTAAGGGGAAAAAAAAAGGAAAAATAAAATAGGTCTATTTTTAAAAGAAAACGAGAACTTGCTTTCACAAATCCCCGCTTTTATTTTAAAACTTAAGTTCATTATATACATTTTTTAGAAAATGCAAATTTTTTTTTATTTCATAAAAACAATTAATTATTATTTTTATTTAATTCAAGATTAACTTTTACAAAAGCTTCTTTTATTTCTTCTTTATCCACATTTGATTTTATATTTTTTGAATAGATTAATAATGGAATATAAATACAATCTTGTATAAAAATAATTATACGAAATCAGGATCTTTTTCATACTGGTATAGAAGAATTTCAAATCCTATACTTATATATTCATAATCATAAATTTGAAAAAGGTTCTTTAACTAAATTATTTTTAAATTGATAAATATCTTTTTCTATTAATTTAAACCTCTTTTTTAAAGTTAATACTTGCTCATTAAAATAATCTGTTTCTATAATTTTCATAAAGTTGTTCTTAAATTCTGAGTAAGTTTTTTCATTGAGATATCTGTTTCTATTTGTTTTTTTGTATTTTCATCTTCTTTTAATTCTATATAATCTGCCAAAACATCTCATATTATATTATTTAGTAGATTCTTATCAATGTTAATATTATTACTATCTTTTACTAATGTTGACATAAATATTATTTTATTAAATATTACTTCTTCATATTTTATATACTTTACAGTATTTTGCAAATATTTTTCAAAAAAAGATATCCTATATAGGATATCTTATATTTTTTTTCTTAAAAAACTTGGTACATCTAAATCATCATTATCTGGTTTTTTAGGAGGATTTACTGATGGTGTAATTCTTGAATCAGTAACTGGTTTTCTACCAAAATGATTATGTAATGTAGATTTTGGTTTAGCGGCTGGTTCAGAAAAATTATTATTTGATTCTTCATCAAAACCTGTTGCTACAACTGTGATTTTTAATTCTCAATTAAAATCTTCATTTACACTAGTACCAAAAATTATGTTAGCATCACCATCAACTGATTCTGTTATAATTTTTGCAGCCTCATCAACTTCAAACATTGATAAATCAGTGCCTCATGTTATATTGAAAAGTAATCCTCTAGCTCATGCAATAGATAATTCTAATAAAGGAGAATCAATTGCTGCTCTAGCAGCTTCTACTGCTCTATTTTCTCAAGAACCATAACCAATTCACATAAGAGCTGAACCAGCATTTTTCATAACAGAAGTAACATCGGCGAAATCCACATTAATTAAACCTGATTGTGTAATTAAATCAGAAACTCATTGTACTCATTGATTTAATACTTCATCTACTATAGAAAATGCATCTAGCATTGGTGTTTTTTTATCTATAATAGAAAGAATTCTATCATTTGGTATAGTGATAAGCGTATCTACTTTTTCTTTTAAGTTTTTAAAACCTCACATAGATTTAGCCATCCTATTTTGTCATTCAAAAGAAAATGGTTTTGTAACGATTCAAACTGTCAAAGCTCATAATTCTTTTGCAACTTCTGCAACTACAGGAGCAGCTCATGTTCATGTACCTCAACCTAAACCACATGTTATAAATATCATATCAGCTCATTCTAAAGAAGCTTTTATATCTTCTCTTGACTCTTCAGCAGCCTTTTGTCCTATATCAGGATCTGCTCAAGCTCAAAGTCCAGCTGTTATTATTTTTCAAATATTTAATTTTGTTGGTGCTAATGAATTAAATAGAGCTTGTGTATCAGTATTTATTGAAACAAATTGTACTCATTCTAAACCTCACTCTATCATTCTATTTACTGCATTTTGTCATGCTCATCATACTCATACTACCTTTATTCTTGCAACAGGAGAAATACTGTTTCCAATATTTACTTCCTCTGCTGATTGAAATGCAGAAGCGTCTTTATTTCATCAAAGTAAGTTTTTTAATTTATCTTCTCTTTTTACCATAATATTATTTTAAATTAATTATAAATTATAAAGTTTTTTATTCCTATTTAGGGAATCATTTTTCTAAAAATATTTTTTATAGATTCTAAGAATCATCAAATATTAAGTGAAAATACATTTGGATTATTTTCATTTATATTTGAAAAAATCATTGTTCAAATTACAGATGCAAATACCGGATCATTAATAGAAGCATCAACTAAATCATCCTTAGATACTGGCAATCATATAAAAACAGGTAACTTTAATGACTTTTTTGCATAACTCACAAATCATTTGACCTTAACACCTCCTCATACACAAACAGCTCACTCTGGTAACATCCCATCTTTTCAAATTTTTCTTAATTCATCTCTAATAAACTGAAATATTTCTTCATATCTAGCTGTAACTATCTGAGATAAAAAAGATATTTTTATTTCTCCATCTTCTCACATACCTAACTTTCTTAAATCTAATATTTTATCCTTAGATGAATCTTCCTCTTCTATAATTAAACCTAATTCACTGTATTCTACCTTTATTTTTTCTGCTACTGATGTTGATGTTCTTAATCATAAGGCTATATCATTAGTAACGTTATCTCAACCAAGTGGTATTATTCAAGAATGAAGTAATACTCCATTTTCATAAATTGTAATACCTGTAGTTGATGCTCATATATCAACACAGACTACTCATAATTCTTTTTGTCTTTTTGTTAATACTCATTCTGGTGAGCTTAATAGATTAGGATAAATATCATAAATATCTATTCAAATTTCTCAAACAGCTTTCCTTATATTATTCAAAACATTTACTCACATAGAAAATATATTTGAATCAACATCTATTTTTCTAGCAGACATTCATACTGGATTCTTTATTCATTGTTCCAAATCTACTACAAAGCTTTCTGGTATTACTTTTAATATTTCTTTATTTGGTAAATCTACTCAATTTTTTGACATTTCAAGTACTCTATCAACATCTTCTTCTGTTACTTCTCAAGAAGTAACGGCAACAACTCATTTATTTTTTAATACTTCAAATGATGAAGAATTAAAAGATATATATGCTCATTTAACTTGTTCTCATGCCATTTTTTCAGCCTCACCTAAAGATTTATCTAGGTTGCTCATAAATTCTTCCATATCTAGTATGTTTCATTTCCTAATAGCATTAGAATCAGAAATACCTACTCACAAGATATGAAAACTATTTTTATTTTCAGTATCAAAGTATCAGATTATAGTTCTGATTTTTGAACTTCAAATATCAATTGTTGTTATTGTATTTGTAGCTGACATAATTATTATTTTTTTTAATTGTTATAAATAAAATTTTTCACAATTTCATATTTTTGTTCTATTTTTTTATACTAGTATTGTTTAGTAAACTAGCTAAAGTCATCTACTCCCCCCCTTTTCAACATAACTAAATTATATCTAGCATTGCCCCTTTTCCAAAACTAGTTGCTCAAGTTTTGTTAAAAAATAATATATTATTTGCAAAATATGGAATTTTAATGTAAAATATTTATATAATAATTACTTTAAACAAAAGCATATGAAATGATTTTATGGAATTTTCCAAGCAATAATATTATTAATATTTATAATTGATACTTTTTTGATATTCAATTTTTGAGAAAGTTTTATGAATTTGGAACTAAAAAATAAAATATTTTTTCTAATTATTTTTATAATATCCAATTTTCTAATAATAGTAGTACTTGTTGATAAATTTTTTAATGCTCCTTTAAAAAAGCTAGATTATTTAATAAAGAACTTTTATTTATGAAATTTGAAGGATTCTGAAATAAAGTTTTCAAAAACTCTAAATCCTCACCTAAACTCTGCTTTAAAATTTATTACTCAAACATTAAAAACTCTTAAAAATATAAAAAGTGACTTTGTCCATGGTAAAGCTATTAGATGAGAAGTAGATATATGAAGGGAAATTCAATGAAAGATGCTTACTAAAAAACTAATAGAAGTTCCTGAGTTAAATGTAATCATGAAATCAAAACCTGCTTGAGAGATTGGAGGTGATTCTTATGATATAATTAAACAAGAAGATAATTATTTTATATATGTTGGTGATGCTACTTGACACTGAGTATGAGCATGATTTATTATGATTATGGTAAATGCTTTAATTAGTTGATTTTCAAAGATATTTAAAAATTGAGCGAATATACTGGCTAAAACTAATGAAATAATTAAGCCTAGAATAAAAACAAACTTACTTATGACAATGTTACTTGTAAGATGGGATTATAAAAGCAAAAGAATATTTATGACTTGAGCATGACATGAATATTTAATGATTTACAAATATAAATTAAATAAAACTTTTAAAATAAAATCTGGTTGAATTGCTTTATGAATGATGAAGGATTGTTCTAAAATTTTAAAAGAAAAAGAAATTAGTTTTGAAGAAAATGATATTATAGTTCTTTATAGTGATGGAATAACTGAAGCAATTAATAGACCTATAAAAGATTGAAGTGAAGAAATGTTCTGAACTGATAGACTTATGGATATAATAACTAATTCTCCAAAAATAAAAAATAAATCATATAAATCAGCTAAAAGTGTATTCAATAATATAACCAAAGAATTATCTAAGTTTATGTGATATAATCACGTACAACTGGACGATATAACTCTTGGAGTTATTCATTATAAATCAAAAAATTTTGATGGAACTCAAGATGTAGATACAAACATAAATAAAAGATATATTACTGAATGGAATTGGTAAAAAAATTAGTTTTTACAATAGTTATCTTTACAATTTTTATTAAATCAATAAAATAAAAAAAATAATAACTAATTTTAAATTTTTTATGGATGATAAAAATAAACTAATAGAGCTTGTAAGTAAAAGAATTGATTGAGATACTTACTGATATTTGATAAAAGAAAATAGTCTTAAGACTAGTAAATGAGAAAATAATAAAGATGATGAAAAACAAATAACTGAAACAGAAAAAGAATATAAAGAGGCTTTAGCTTATGTAAAAGATGCTATATCTCCTGCTTATATGAAAATATATCCGAATAAGATTCAAATTAACAATACTCTTGTTAAGACATTTTTTGTGTATGCTTATCCTAATTTTTTAGAATGAAACTGGTTATCTCCTATTATTAACTGGGATGTAAAATTTGATATGAGTTTATTTATTTATCCTATTGAATCTGCTTTTATTCAAAAGTATTTAAAAAAGAGATTAACTCAATTAAATTCAGAAAGAAGTATATTAGCTGAAAAATGATTAATTAATGATCCTGCTATTGAGGCTCAAATTCAAGATGTTGAAGAACTGAGATATAAACTAACTAGATGAGAAGAAAAATATTTTCATTTTTGATTATATATTACAATATATTCTGATAATGAAGATCAATTAAATAGGATTTGAAAAGATATAGAAACTATTCTTGCATGAAGAAATGTTTTACAAAAACAATCTTATATGAGAACTGAACAAGCTTTTATTTCTACTGGTCCATTTTGTAAAGATGAACTTGGTGTTTATAGAAATATTTCTACTGGTTGATTATCTACTACTTTTCCTTTTTCATCAAGTACTCTAACTCATGATGATTGAATTCTTTATTGAATAAATACTCATAATAATTCTTTAATTATTTTTGATAGGTTTAAAACTGAAAATGCAAATATGACTGTGTTTGCAAAATCTGGTTGAGGTAAATCTTTTGCTGTAAAACTTGAGATTTTAAGATGCTTAATGTTTTGAACTGATGTTATAGTTATAGATCCTGAAAATGAATATAAACCTTTAGTGGAGCAGGTTTGATGAAGTTATCTAGATGTTTCTCTTAATTCTAACCAAAGAATAAATCCTTTTGATCTACCTCTTGGTTTAAAAGATCATGATGAAAAACCTGGTGATTTACTTAGGAGTTGAGTAATTAATTTACTTGGTTTAATGAGTTTAATGCTTGGTAAAATGACTGCTGAAGAAGAGTCTATTATGGAAAAGGCTCTTATCACTACATATAGTCTAAAATGAATTACTTTGGAGGATGATAATATAGAATGAAAAGAGATTCCAATAATGAAAGATTTGCAAGATGTTTTAGAAACTATGGACTGAGCTTGAAGTATTGTTAAAAGAATGGAAAAATATACTACTTGAATTTTTTCTTGAATTTTCTCAAATAGAACAAATATAGATTTATCAGAATGATTGCAAGTTTTTTCTGTAAGGGATTTAAGTGATATGCTTAGGCCTATTGCTATGTATGTAGTTTTAAATTATATATGGAATAAGGTAAGATCTAGTAATAAGAAAAGAATATTAGTTGTTGATGAGGCTTGGAATGTTATGCAACATGAAGATTCTGCTAAATTTTTATTTGCTCTTGTAAAAAGGGCTAGAAAATATAATCTTTGAATAACTACTATTACACAAGATGTTGAAGATTTCATTTGAAGTCAATACTGAAAACCTATTATGACAAACTCTTCTGTTCAACTGCTTTTAAAACAGTCTAGTGCTTCTATTGATGCTTTACAAAATATTTATAAACTTACAGAGCAAGAAAAATATATACTTCTAAATGCTGCTGTATGACAATGACTTTTCTTTGCTTGAATGGAGCATGTTTGAATTCAGGTTGTTGCTAGTTATTATGAGGAAAAGGTTATTACCACTGATCCAAATAAAAAATAAAATTAAGTCCGGACTCTAGGAGTCCGGACTTAATTTTATTTTTTTATAATTTATAAGTTAATACATATGCTCTATCATTTACATATATTATAAAATTAGTAACAAGCATGTTATCTTGATCTATTTCCATTTTATTCACCATTTGTATAAAATCAGTTCAATTAGATTTTATAAATCATTTTTCATATAGTTCCTCAAAATTGGCTGTATTTAATTTTTGTTGTATATTTTTTATTAACATATCTTTGTAACTTAAACTTCCTTTATTTTTTGTAGAAGATATTACTTCAGATAATATTTTTCATAAATGTTTATCTAGCTCATTATGTAATATATTAAATTCTTTGTATTCATTAGTTTTTAATTTATCTGAGTATTTTAAATTTGATAAAATTAAAAAACCTGTATCAATAAAATATTTTGTTCAATCTAGTAATTGAAAAAATCATTTTAATTTAATACTACTCTTTTCTTTGATATAATCTATTGTAACATTGGCATCAATAATTTTTAAATTAGAAATATTTCTAAAATGTAGTAAGAAAAAATTTTCATAAAAACTCATAAAGTATGATTCTTTTTTATCTTCTTGTATTTTTCTTTTTTCTAATAATTGTAAATAATGTAAGATAGTACTATCTAAGAATATTTTTCAGTGATTTTTAAGTATTTCCTCTGAATTTATTCACTTGTATATAATTTGTCTTGATAAAAAATCTATATCTTTTGCTCTTGTTTCTGCATAAGTTTGTTCTGAATATTTAGTATTTGGTTCTTGTTTTAAAAATGATAATAAAACTACAGATCATATTACAATAATAATTTTATTCCTATATTTATATAAATTTTCAAAAACTCATTTATCTTTTATAGTTATATCTTTTTTATTAGTTTTATTTTTAAATTCTTGTTTTTGAATTTCTATATTATGTTCAAAATTATTTTTTTTATAAAGATATATTTCTTCTTCATATAGATCTAATAAATTGTATTTAGATACTGTAGCAGCTACATCTATATCAATATTTAATTCTTTTAATATTATTTCTAGTTCTACCTTTTTATTTTTCTGTTTTTCTTCTTTTTTCTTTTCAAATGAATAATTTTTTTCTAAATCATTTAACTTAATTTTGTCTTCTCAAAATACTAAATTTTTAATTTTAAATATTTTTCAATCCAATCAAGAAATATCATTTGGTAACTTTAATTCTTCTTTTTCTTGATTATCATTATATCTATATAAAGCTTTTTGTGTTTTTCTATATTCAAATTTTTCATCAATTCTCTTTTTTATTGCACTTATTAGTACTATAAATTTTCTTATTTTATTTAATTTTTCTACTCATTGTTTTGTAAATCTTATACTATAAATAGTTTTATTTTCTAATTCATTTATATAACATTCAAAATCACTTTCTGTTTCAAATATATTAATATAATCCTCTACTCATTCAATATCATCTCTATGTATTTCTATTTGTAATAATTTCAATATTTTTTGTTTTATTTCCTCTTTATCATATGAAAATTCAACTTTTAATAAAGGTATTGTTTTTTTTGATTCTACTTGATTCATTTAATTGTTTTAATAATTACTTTAAATTAATTATAATGATTTATTTTTATTGTCAATAGAATAATAAGTAATTCTTCCCCCTACTGAGACTCCATTTGGAAATCATGTGGATTATATAGAAAAAAATAAGTCCGGACTCTAGGAGTCCGGACTTATTTATTTAATTTTTTAATAATTCTATTTCTTTTCTAAATTTTTCATTTTCTAATTGCTGTTTTTTATTACTCTCTTTCAATTCATCTATTTCCTTCAAAGCTTCCTGTAAAGCTGCAGTTAACAATGGTGTTACCTTAGCATAATCCATAGCCTGATACTCTGGTTTCCCCTCTTCATCCACTCCATCCTTCTCTCAACTAACAGCCTCCGGAACAACCTCCTGAACCTCATGTGCTAAAAATCAATCTACTGTTACATTTTTATCTGCCTTATAATTAAATCTAACTGGATTAAGAGCATTTAATCTTTCTGTTGCAGAGCTTATTGGTGTTACATTTTCTTTTAGACGGTAGTCTGAGGTTGTGTTGTATGAAGTTGAAGATCAGCTTGTAGTAATAGATCAGATATAACCATTTGGATTATAAAACATATGGTGTGTTCTACTGATTGTTAATGGTGTAGATGATCTTAAATTAACTCAATTAACATCCATTTTTTTTCAATATGATCATCATGTTGTACTAAACACTCACCACTCTTGTGATCAATCATTATTAATTTTTGTTGCAGTTGTCCAATTAATTGCTGTATCAGCTGTTCATGATGGGGCTACTTTAAATTCAATTCATGTACCACTTAATGTTTGTATAACAGATCATCAAGCATTATTGTATTTCCATCAACTACTAGAATTATATGCATTTGCTCATATTTGAATAAAATTATTTGTAGTATCAACATCAGAATGTATAAAACCACTATTTCATAATTGTAAGGCTCTATATCCTCAATTCCAATTACTTGGTGTTGTTCAAATACCTACATTACCAGATGAATCTATACGCATACGTTCTTTTGAAGATCCACCATGTATTCTAGTATGTAAAGTAAGTGCTCCTGCATAGTTTCCATCTGTAGCATTTTCTTTTTCACCTTGAACATATGCAAAATCTGTTTGAATTCCTGCTGAATTATAAACTCATCCCAATTGTAAGACAGCACCAACTCCAGCTGCATAACTATTATCAGATAAAGCTCTAAATACACCATAATGGGTATCCCCGGTAGCTAATACAGTACTACTTACATGTAAACCTGACGTTGGACTACTTGTCCCAATACCTACACTACCACTATCATTAATATGCATTCTTGTTTTATAACTTCAATTATGCCAATTATCAAAGCTAAATGTTCAACCATTTCAACTGGTATATTCAGATCTTATTCTAGCAGCTTTATTTCCTGATAAATAAATTGAAGTATCATTACCAGTAAAATTTAGATTTCAAGCTATATCTAATTTTTCAGATGGACTTGTTGTTCAGATTCATACATTACCTAATCAATCTATACGCATACGTTCTGTAACACTACCTCCATTAGACATAGTATGAAAACGTAAAGAAGTTCAAGGAGTACCTCAAGAATCATTCAAAACTCAAGATATTTTTGCACGTCCTACTGAAAATTCTAAACCACTTTCTGCATTATATGCATTTGGCCCAATGCCATTAAGTTAAGAACATAAAAAAACACTAAATAAGCTGATAATAATCGCAAGAACACAGTATTTAAAAACTGTGTTTTTTTGATGTAAAAAACATAGGAAAAGTCAAAAAAAACTTGAC
>Ga0233436_1000618_pt1 | contig 37069 bp, 26 predicted proteins | sample SI_122_August201_2_FD_182723 | JGI IMG/M metagenome (GOLD analysis project Ga0233436, IMG submission 182723) | Seawater microbial communities from Saanich Inlet, British Columbia, Canada - SI_122_August2016_150_MG | ecosystem: Environmental > Aquatic > Marine > Inlet | place: Canada: British... | reverse complement strand
AACAGCTTTTCATCATCGGGGAATTGACGAACGGGTATCCTGAAAAAGTATAGACTAAAAATGAAAAGGGCAAGAACCAGCCAATTTATTTTATATAACCATGTCATTGGTACTATTTGTTGTACTCCAAATCCGAAAATCAGGACCAGGAATATTGGGATTAGGATTACTTTACCCTCGGCAGCAATCATTTTAGATATCCAGTTTTCTTCAGGTTATGAGTGATTCGATCAGCCACCTGGCCATTTTGTGGAATAAATTTTTTGTCGGTAAGTAATTCAAACAATTCAATATATTGTTCGGCGAGAGAAATTCTAACTTCGTCAGTCAACTCGGGTGGAATACCATCTCCTGAAAATCCACGATCGAGAAGCCATTGACGGATATTCTCTTTGTCCAACATATTTTGACCTACTCCCCTGCTGAATCTATCTTCATACTCAGAGGCTACCCAGTAACGACTGGAATCCGGTGTGTGAATTTCATCCACAAGTATAAGCTCACCATCTACTGTACCAAATTCATATTTTGTATCAACAAGAATCAGTCCCCGTGTTTTTGCCCACTCCTGTCCATTTTGAAAGAGCTGCAAAGCACATTCTACAGCTTTATCATAGAGTGTTTCTTCCACAAGACCGGAAATTATCTTTTCCCTTGAAATCGGCTCATCATGTAATCCATATTCTGCTTTTGTTGAAGGAGTAACGATCGCTTCGTCAAATTTCTGATTTTCATTTAAATTATCAGCAATCATAAATCCGTATTGACCATTAATACCTCTGGAATATTCACGCCACAGACTGCCAGTGATGTATCCACGGATTATAATTTCTATTGGAAGTGTTTTTGCCTTTCTAGCCACCAATACCTGCGGGTCTGGGTAGGAAATAATATGATTTTGGATAATATCTTCTGTTCTATCAAACCAGAACCGGGCAATTTGGGTTAATATCTGACCCTTATATGGGATTGTCCCTAAAACTTTATCAAACGCCGATATACGGTCAGTGGTCACCATAACAATTTTATCATCAAGACTATAATTATTACGTACTTTTCCCCGGTACAGTTCTCCTATGCCGGTTTGATCATAATTTTCAAGTGCGTACTTAAGCTGTTCTTTTGTCTGGTTCAAGATTCCATTCCTAATCGCTTAAAGATTTTATTTATATTTATCATCACCTTATCCAAATCGAATAAGCTGTCTATTAATTCATTGTCCAACCATTTTGTTATATCTTTATCAGATTTGAGTAGCGTTTTAAAATCTTTTTTATCTACCCATGTTTTCATGGCATTACACTGAACTAAAGAATATGCCTCCTCCCGGGAAACACCGCTTTTTACCAGGGCGAGCAGAACTTCCTGACTGAATATTAGACCATGGGTTAAATTTAGATTATCCATCATGTTTTGCGGATAGACAAGGAGATTTTCCATTAATGCTGTCATTTTATTCAACATGTAATCCATCAAAGTTGTTGAATCGGGAATGATAATTCGCTCCACAGAAGAATGGGAAATATCACGTTCATGCCACAACGCAACATTTTCCATTGCAGTGTGGGCGTTACCCCGTAGTAATCTGGCCATCCCGGTAATCTGTTCAGTAACAATGGGATTCCGTTTATGAGGCATTGCTGAAGATCCTTTCTGTCCCTTTGAAAAGAATTCTTCTGCTTCCAGAACTTCGGTGCGCTGCATATGGCGAATTTCAACGGCGAATTTTTCCAACGAAGCTGCTATCAGGGCGAGCGTGGTCATATAATGGGCATGACGATCTCGCTGTATCACCTGGTTCGATACAGAAGCGACATTTAATCCCAGGCGTTTACAGGTTTCGGCTTCTACCTCAGGATCAAGATGCTGGTATGTGCCAACGGCACCGGAAATCATGCCTGTAGAAATAGTATCCACTGCCTCATTCCAGCGATTGATATGCCTGCCGATTTCCTCACTCCAGAGCGCCAGTTTTACACCAAAGGTAATTGGTTCGGCATGGATGCCATGTGATCTTCCGATTTGGAATGTATCACGATATTTTTCAGCCTGTTTTCGTAGTACCCCTTTGAAAACAGTCAGTTTTTCAAGAATAATTTTACCAGCTTCTTGAGCCTGGAGCGCCAACGAGGTATCCAAAAGGTCAGATGAGGTCATGCCCATATGGACAAACCTTGATTCAGGTCCTATAAATTCTGCCATGCAGGTGAGAAAGGCAATTACATCATGCCGTGTGGTTTCTTCAATCTCCAGAATTCTTTCGATGGTAAAATCGGCTTTTTGACGAATTACTTTTGCAGCTTCCGAAGGAACGATTCCCATATCGGCAAGTACTTCGACAACCGTGATCTCTACTTCTTTCCAGGTATTATATTTATTTTGCTCTGACCAGATACGGTCCATGTCAGGCGTTTTATAGCGCTCAATCATTCAAATAGTCCTCATTTTCGATCCGCTAATTCTAAGGGCAATTCTATCACATTTCCATCACGCCAAATCGTCAATGTGACAAAATCCCCGACCTTTTTAAAGCCTTCGTCAATGACTCTCAAAATATCTGTGTGTGATTTAATATTTTGGTCTTCGACTTCAAGAATAATATCTCCAATAAGCAGTCCTGCTTTGTCTCCAGCGGACAATTTTTCTATATCAGTAATTATTACTCCATCGGTGGACGGCAGTCTCAGATATTGTTTTAGATAGGAATCTATTGCCTGGACATGAACTCCAGTTGAAAAATCCCTTTCAACTTTGCCATGTTTTTTTAATTCTTCGATGATTTCTTTTACGCGGTTAATAGGAATCGAAAAACCTATACCAATTGATCCAGTTGAATAGCCACCGCCAGTGAGAATGAACGTGTTTATTCCAATTATTTGGCCCAGTGAATTTACCAGTGGACCGCCGCTGTTTCCTGGATTGATAGATGCATCTGTCTGAATCATATCCTGATATACTCTCCCTGATTCTTTTAGGCCAAAATCCATATCAAGACCGCTTATGATTCCAAGTGTAGCAGTGGGTTCATAACCAACATCAAATAACCCAAGGGGATTTCCCAGTGCAATCGCCCATTCGCCAACAATGAGATCATCCGAATTACCAAGTTCAGTGAACGGCAGATTGCTTTCATCCACCTTTAGTAGGGCAATATCCGTTAATTTATCTGATCCCACAAGTTCTGCATTGAGACGAATACCTCCTGGCAGGGTTACGAGAATCTCATGGGCATCTTCGACGACGTGAGCATTGCTCACTACATACCCATCCTCACTTATTATAGCCCCCGATCCAAGACTTTCCACCTGGTACACTTTATCCTTTGGATAATATAATCCCCAGAAGGGATCCAATTGCAAATTTCCCCGCTTTCGCTTAAGCTGGGTCACATTTATCCCGACTACCGATGGAGAAACTTTTTCAATTGCTCTGGTAATTGCCGTCTTGCGGCTTGATGTAATGTCACTAAATTCTGTAGATAAACTGGTTGGATCATCTGTGGAATCGGCATTCAGATTTGTAAAATATTTGAAGGCGATAAATACTGCCCAAATTATTATTATAGTTTTGATAAATAGTTTTGTCATTTAATCATCCTGATAATGAACATTTACAAGAAATAATCCCTGTGCCGGAGCACGGAAGACCATTAGTGATTTGTGTGAATTGTCAAGCAATAACTTGAAATCCTCAATTGAAATCCTGCCTCTTGCCACTTCTACCATCGTACCAACCAGAAATCTCACCATATGCTGCAGAAAACGATTTGCTGAGATTTTATATTCGAGAAATTCACCGCACCATTTCCAATTGGATTTAAATATGGTGCAAATTTTATTATTTACCTCTGCCGTGGCTTTACAAAATGTTGTGAAATCTTTTTCTCCTTTAACCATACTGGCACATTTATGTAATAAATCCTCATCGAGTGAATATCTGACCCACCATGAATTATTTCGGCTAAATGGTGAATAATCAAAAGTAATATTGTAACGATAATCTCGTTTTCCGGCAGAGAATCTTGCATGAAAATCATCATTAACCTCTTGGCATTGGGAAATCCAAACATCTCGCCCTAATTTCGAATTTAATGCCTTAGTTAATTCATCTGCTGACATTTTTGTGTCTAATTTGATATTGGCAATCTGATTTAGGGCATGAACGCCAGAATCAGTCCTGCCTGAACCGATGAGTGTAATTTTCTGATTGGGTACGATCTCACCGAGAGCTTTTTCAATATCGCCCTGTACAGTACGATCGACGGCTTGAACCTGCCATCCATAAAAGTCGGTGCCATCATATTGGATGTTCAATTTATAATTTTTAGCGGCCATACAACTACGGCTGAATTCTTAAATTTATTTTGATGTATTAATTCCCCTGGTTTATGAATCGGGAAGAAAACCCTGATTACACGTTAGTAATATTATCAATTTTGAAGAGATTAATACTATTTTTTCGAGGAAGAGTTAAACCACTTAATAATCCCTTGTCAAACTCAATCATATATCAATCTATCGTCATAATTATTGTCACCATAGCTACAATATCAAGGATGTCCACAAGGGCGTCATTATTTATATCTGCGCGTTGAAATTCAAGTTCAGATGGTATCGTAAACCCCATGATAAAATCTATCACAAAGATAATATCAAGTACGTCTAAAATGCCATCCTGATTCACATCCCCTATTACTTCGCTATCTCTGAACCAATCAGCTGTCATTGTAAGAAATTCTGATTTTGACATACCAAAAGCATTCGATTCGATAAAATGGATTAAATCAAATCCGATAAAAAGCAACTTTCCGGAAAATTCTGAGATAATTCCTGCAGTACCATTGCCGCCGCTGTATTCGAAGGCAGACTCTGCCCCGTTTACCGGTATCATCACATCACAATCCGGACTGTTGTCAGCAAAAATATCTGCACCCTGAATTACATCGTGATCAGTGTTTCCATAAACTAGGTAACCATTATGTTCACCAATGAACTGGGCCTGGAGTACATCATTATAGAAATCCGTATTCGCCAGAGTATTACCGACAGCCTGCCCCATGATCAACAGATTTCCCCCTGAATTCACATGATTCGTCAATAAGCTCTGTGATACAGATGGCACTGGTTCGTAAACATTATCACCTGAAAAGTAAAATACATTGTTGAATTGAGGTATGAGTGACTCCAGTGAATTTGGACTTTCTCCATCCCAAAGCTGGGTCACAATTCCTGCTTCCATGGCAAATTGCTGATAGAATGGACTGTTGAGAGAATTCCCGGTTGCATTCACAATCAGAAATTCAGGTGTACCCAGAGCGATATCAAATTGGACAGTATCGATATAACCTTCCCATGTTAATTGAATGGAAAACTCAGCAACCCTGGCTACATAATCTTCCGAAATCCCTAACTGGAATGGTTCCATGGAAGATGATATTTCACCGAGACCAGCCGAATTAAACTCTGCAGTATCACTTATTATTGAGACTCCTGGATCATCGGTGGATATTATTCCTATAACAGTGCCGAATGGAATACCCATATTTGTCAGTTGGATATTCATCTGAAATAATTCGCCAGGATTAACTAAACCATCTCCTGAATCATCAAGAATAGTAATAGCAGCTTCACCGAGAGAAAATTCTGTTGTTCCTGATATGGTTGATTCCTCGAGGACCCAGTTATCAGGATCAACAATTATGGATGAAACTGTCGTGGGGATAGCCATCTCATAAGACTGATTGGCATTAGATATCCAGAATGTCTCCAATGAAGAACTACCGTTATCAAAATTTAATTGGATTTCCACAGGCATTGTAAAAACCTCTGGTGCAGATCCACTTGCCGTTTGATCAATAACAAGAAAAAATTCATTTGTAGTGGATGCCCATTGAAATTCGTATTGCGGATGACCGTTTCCATAAATCCATTGATCAAAAAACCACTGGAGATCCTCACCAAAATGCGCTTCGAATACGGTTTTCAATTCGTCAGTTGCAGCATTGTCAAAAGCATAGATATCCAGATAGTCCCTCAGCGTTTCAAAATAAACTTCACTACCGACTACCTTCCTCAGCATATGATTTACCCAGACACCCTTATTGTAAATGATGATATCAAAAATTTGATTAAAATTGCTGGTATCAGTGACAAATACTGAGAGATTATCATTCCATTGGAATTCAATATTATCCATATAATTTAAATAGGCATCGCTGCCCTGCGTATTCTCAATAAATAATGCTTCTGAGTAAGTTGCAAATCCTTCGTTCAGCCAGCCATGCTGCCAGGTTGTACAAGTAACCATGTCGCCAAACCATTGATGGGCTAATTCATGAACCTGCACCATGCCATTGGCGGTGGAAGTGGTGACACAATTCTGATGCTCCATAGCTCCAATATTTCCCGGTACTTTGGCAATGGCAAACTTCTCATCAACAAATGGATACAATCCAAATATGTCTGAAAACACAGGAAGAGCTACTTCCACAAACCTGAATCCATCATATACATTGTTGGGTACATAATATTCAATTGCCATGGAATCTTGCTCATTATATTGGAAATACTCAGTAAATACATTATAGGGATAGGCATTTATTGAAAAAAGATAGGTGGTGATTGGATAGGATTCATGCCAATGATGAGTGTTGGTACCGTCACCATTATTTATGATATTCTGTAATACTCCATTAGATGCGACCACATATTGATCAGGTGCACGAAGTTTTAAATCTAACCAATCTGCCTTATCTGAAGGATGATCTTTGCATGGGACCCATTTAAATAAACCATAAGGAGTATCATAAGAATAGAAATAACCTGCAGAATAGGTAATACCTCCGGTAAATGTAACTCCCAAGCCGGTATCACCATGGTAGAAAATAATGGCGGACTGCATCATTCCAATTGGAAGCGAAGCATTATAAAACAGATGCAACAAATCATTTGAATGGGTATAATTGATCAATCCATCTGATTCAATTGCTTGAATAATCAGATGGTCAGCAGCGTCGAGGATGATTTCGCTTACCTCTTCATCTGTGCTTGTAAATTCGATGATGACGGATCCGTTGACTGTTTGTTCAGCAGGATCAATTTCTACATCAATGGCATAAGATTTTATATCATAATGAAGTTGTTGTGGTAATAAATCCCTGACTGAATATTTACTTTCACGGATTTTATTCAGTTGACAAAAGTTAGGAGTGAGTGACTCAGCTGTATCTGTGCTAAACAAAAGCGAGGTTATGAAAATAATTAAAATCTGATTTTTCATCCTGCATCCTTTTATAGTTTGAACCAATTATGAATATATCATTGGAATATATCTATACGGTGAGTCAAAATTATATGTTAATAGGATTATATTCCCAAGAATTATTTTGACAGAATGAATAGTGGCCTTTTGATATCAGGCGAGTAAACACAAAAGCTGATTCCACATCCCAATAATATTTCATGGTAGAATTGTCATCTGAATTTTTGATTTCTACAAAAGTTATCCTATCTCTTACAGACAAATTTTAATTTTCGATATATCTGATGATGAGTTGACAAAACATTTTTCTCTGACTTTATAAACTGGCTACCAGGGATAATAATATCTCAAATGAAAGGTAGGATGGGAGATAATTCAAATTCTAAATTTGCATCCGGAATTAGGACATTTTTTTAAAAATTTAGTAAAAGATTTAAAATGAATATAAGAAAACGATTGATATTTTCCTGTGTGATACTATTAGGATTGGGCACCTTTGTTTACCGATGTACCAGTACATCAGCCCTTGATACCATAAAGGAACGTGGGAAATTGATTGCTGCAGTCCGTAATGTGCCTACTGTGTATTATGAGGGGGCTCATGAATTGGCTGGTTTTGAGTACGAACTACTTCGGGATTTTGCAGACCATCTTGGTGTTGAACTGGAATTAAAAGTTGTCTATAGTATTCCTGAGTTGTTTCAGGTGATTGAGGATGGCACATGTGATATAGGGTCTGGAGCTATTACGCGAACCAAAGACAGGGAGAAAAAGTATTTATTCGGTCCTGATTATTATGACGTAAAACAGGTTGTTGTCTATAAAAGCGGCACCCGCGCCCCTAAGTCGGTTGATGATTTACAGGATGGTATCCTTGAAATTGTTGGCAATAGTAGTTATGAGGAAAATCTAATAAAACTAAAACAAAACTCACCAAAACTTGAATGGATTAATAATCCAAAATTATCCACTGATCAGCTTCTTGAAAAAGTTTGGAAAGGGAAAATAGATTATACGGTAGCAGATGATAATATTGCACAGATCAATCAACGATACTTCCCGGAACTTGAAATCGGAATCCCTCTCACTGAAGAGGAAAGCCTTGCCTGGGTGCTTAATAAAAACCTGAGAGGTCTGTCGTCTTTAATCGACGAATGGCTTGAGGAATACAAGCTCACTCAAAAGTTAGAGGATTTGATCCAGAGATATTATACCCACGTCCATCTTTTTGATTATGTGGATATTCGTAAATATCATAATAGAATAAAAACACGACTGCCTGAATACAGTGAATTATTTAAAGAAGCAGGAGAGACTTACGATATTCCATGGACACTTTTAGCTGCTCAGGCTTATCAAGAATCACATTGGTCAGTGAATGCAAAAAGTCCAACCGGGGTTCGTGGAATGATGATGCTCACCCTTACCACCGCTAAAAAAATGGGTGTATCCAATAGATTGGATGCGCGAGAAAGTATTATGGGCGGGGCAAAATATATGGCTCAACTTCTCAAAGCTGTGCCAGAATCTGTCCAGGATTCTGATAAATTGGTTTATGCTCTTGCCACCTATAATGTGGGTATGGGACATATGAAGGATGTACGTATTCTAACTGAGCGACTTGGATTGGATCCAAACAGATGGTTAGATTTAAAAACAACCCTTCCTTTTTTAAGTCAAAAGCAGTTTTATAAAACTCTAAAACATGGATATGCACGTGGCAGTGAGCCTGTCCGCTATGTAAATCAAATCCATGATTATCGTGATATCCTCGAGAATATTTTGGCATCTCAGACAAACTAAACAATATTCGCCGTATCAGAATATTATAAATCTTTTATTAAAAGGTTGTGATTGGATTCTATTACCAGAATCCCCATATTTTTAAGAGATTGTGATACTTGTGTCAATTCTTCACTTTGTTTTACATGGATATCATTCACTCCCCATTTATCCAAACTATCGATTACATACTGAATTGTATAATTGTTGATATCCTTCGCAGGCTGCCAGGTGGTATCATTTTTCTCGGTGACGATAGCAATAATCAGACTGCATGTTGACAAATTACCTATAATAGTGTTCACCAGTCTGACTGGGATCTCGAGCTCGTTTGATAATTCCTGAGTATTTCGAGAGATCTCACCGTCAGAATAATGTTTGACGATTCTGTGCATTACCATCAAGGTTAATAGGCGATTGTATTCTGGACTAATATTTGTGCAGTCCCTGGCGAATTCATAAGCATCAACATTTTGATGGGCATATGAAATTTCGACTCCAAATAAAAGGATGAGCCAGCTAATCTGAAGCCAAACTATAAAAAGCGGAATAGCGGCAAAACTTCCATAAATGGCATTGTACTTTGCCACCCCAACCTGAAATTCAATATAACCCCATTGAGTCGCCTGGTAAATACTTCCAGCAATAATTCCAGCAATTAACCCCGATCGGAACCTTACCCTGATATTTGGTATGAAAATAATTACGAATGAAAATAATATCCACATTAGGACATACGGCAATAAATGCATCATCCAGTTGGTAATTGGATTTATAAAAAAGAAAATAGAATTCTCACCGGTGAAATTTTTTAACTGGGTTGATATAAATACAGCCATGCTTGAAATCAATACAAAGGCAGGTCCAATCAACAATATTGTTATATAGTCGTTAAATTTTTTACCGATATTTCTGGATTTAATTACCTGCCAGATTTGATTAAATGAGTTCTCGATATTTTTTATTAAACTTATAATAATCCATAATAGAAAAATCACCCCAATGACCGCAACGGTTTCACCTTGCGTTTTATCAAGGAGTTGTATTGCATATTCCATTACTGGTGTGAGAACTTCTTTTTGGGCTGCAAAATTATCAAGTATCTGTTGATGCAGAAGATTTTGAACCCCAAAGCCTTTAGCAATTCCAAAAGCGATTGCAAGAATGGGGATAATTGAAAGAATTGAATAATAAGTAAGGGCAGATGCCTTTGATGAGCACTGATCTTTTCTCAGCCTGTGAAATGCCAGAAGTAGAATTCGAAGCTGTTTGAGAAAAAATGATCTTGTATCTGAGAGATTAGCTATTCGAATATTCCATATATCCGATTTAAAAAAATGAAATAATCTATTTAGTTTAATCATCATTTAATAAAAATATTCTATTTATAAATTAGGATAGAAAACGTCTGGCGCACGAAAGAAATATTGACGCTTAATCAAACGAACAGTACATTCAACCCGTTTAAAACAAGAACGCCCCGGAATTTCCGAGGCGTTCTTGTATAAAGAGTATTAAGTAGATCTATTTAAGAAGCATCACTTTTTGAGTTCTTATTTCTGATCCCATTGTGGAGCGTACAAAGTACATTCCACTTGGAATAGTTCCGGCATTCCATGTGATATCATAAGACCCAGCGGTCATGTGATTATCAACGAGTGTCTCAACTAACTGACCCACTACATTATATACCTGGATGGATACTATTCCATCAGAAGGTAGATCTAAGGTAAGATGAGTTGTTGGGTTGAATGGATTTGGATATGCCTGACCCAGATTGAAGTCCATTGGTATTGCAAGATTTACATTAATCATACCATCTGTGTTTGCTGCTAAGGCTTCGACAATTTCGAATTCACCGGTATAGGTGAACAGAACATCAGTTTGCGAATCAATGATTAGCAATCTGGTAGTATTGTCTGAAGTAACATAATCAGCAAACCATGCATCAGATAGATTGATTGAGAAATCTTCATCATGACTCAAGGTCATCTGAATACCGTAGACAAAACCATTGGCATTGATTCTCAACTCATCATCAACTCTCATAAACGATGCAGAATCTGCATTGTCTGATCTTGATGGTGGATTAAGAATGATAGCAACAATCTGAACAATATCCAGAACATTTACAAGGCCGTCACCAGTGTAATCTGCGTAGAAGAGTTCACATTCTGTGAGTTCAACACCATTTAGAATTACAGCGACGATTTGAACAATATCAAGGACATTGATTGAACCATCACAGGTAAAGTCACCAGGTTCGCAGTCACAACCACCGGCACATGCTTCATCAGACATATCTGATTCATTGTCCCATGTTGAGTTATCATCAGCAGTCACATAGAAACAACCTTCAGATTGTCCCATAACTTCAAAGCTTAACTGGTTGGTTGAACCGATCCAGATGATTTCTCTGCTTTCGGTTAAGGGGAACTGTCCATTTTCAATTATCTCTATTGGAGTCATTTCAAGTTCAATTCCTTCAGTTCCTTTTTCCCAGGTGGGAAGACTGAGGTAATCATTCTGACCCACAGCAAAAGATCCATCGGCAGTATTAAAGCTTACTGATTCAGAGGCTAAGAACTCTCCACCACCAGCAATCCACATTTCGTTCATATACAATTCATAAAAACCTTCACCATAGGTACAGCAGATGCCATCACCAAATGAATCATAGATTGTCCAGGTATAGTTTCCTGAAGTCAAGATTAAGTCAATCTGGTATGATGTCGCAGAATCATATGGTCCACCAGAAGCTTCTAACATTCCAGTATCATCATTGTAGAGATCCCATGTAGTTTCCGAACCATAGTTATCAGTCATCAACATGATAGATAAGACATCACCTTCAACATCAGCATAGACATTAAAGTGAGTGACACCTTCTTCACGTGAAGCATTCTCATCAACATAATTCCAGTTGAGGTCAGCAATATCTACACCTGATTTCTCAGATTCATAAGCCAGACCCTCATCAGGATCAATAGGTTCAGATGCAAGTGCAGCAGATTCCCAAACATCGATTCCAAAGTTGCCTTCACCACCACCATATCCATCGACGACGATAAAATATGTGCCAGCTTCTAGGTAGGCATTACTTATTTCTGATTGTAATCCACATGCATCGTCATTGTAATAACCAGTACTCAAACCAGTACAGTTTTCATCAGCTGTAAAGATTTCAAGTTTGGAGTCATAACTAGTAAGTCCACCACAAAGACTAACAGTGATTGTTGTGGCAGAGTTCAGTGTTAAGGCATATGCCACGTCGGCACCCTGGCTACCAGATACTAACCAGTCATCACCCATACCAATATTAGAATTTTCATCAGAGAATGGTAATGATGTAATTGTATAATCACCACAGACTGGAATTTCAGGAGCTTCATAACCCTCATAATCCCATGTAACCATTACAGAGGTATCACCACCGTCAGCATTCACATTAGTGGGTGGTTCGTATGACCATATTTCATCAGTACATGTTTCAGTGCAAGCTGCATCTGAAAGTTCTGACTCAAGACCAAATACATCTTCAGTGGCGGATACTACTCCGCATACCTCAACAGGATTCAGACCGTCAAAACCGGTTACATCTATAAATAGATCTGAAGTAGTGAAGGCATAATCGACACCATCATAGGTGAGATATAATGTGAAGAAGATATTACGGTTGACATTGTTCGCCTGTTCAGTTCCATTGGCGAGGTCAAAATGTGCTCGTGTCTGTTGACCAAATGGTTTGACTTCATTTTGGTATGTGACATTTTCAATCAACTCAACTTCATTGATATAGGACTGACCTTTTTCACCGTCAATAGGTGATAATGTGGACCATTCTGAATTGCTTAGCAGCAATCCACCGATGGTAAATTCATGAGTCATTCCAAAGTCGAAGTCACATCCAATTCCAGGTCCGCCACCAACTAATACGCCTTCGACGTCTAATTGATAGTATCCATCAGCAGAACAGTAGATACCGTCGCCAAATGCATCCCATACATTAAATGTGTAAGAGCCAGGTTCAAGGGTTAGATCCCATGTGTACATGGTATAATCCTCAAGAGTATTAGGTTCGATGCCATCAACAAAATTTCCAGCAGAGTCATAGACATCCCATGAGGTTTCTTCTGACCAGTTATCAGTAAGAATTGTGACTGTAACATTCATGTCACCACCACAATCTCCACCATCATTTTCAAATTCTGGACATGCGAGGTAGTAACCCCATGTTCCGTCATCACAGAATCCATCACCGACATATTCCCAGGCAATTGTTTCATCAACGCAGAAGAGTTCACAGTCGTAAACCATTCCATCACCACATGGTGCACCGATTTCTGGTTCAATATCACCAAATGTCCATGACCATACGATACCGGAAGTTCCTGCTTCAAAGTAACATTCGGCTTCAACATTTGCCGGTACATCAGGTATTTCAACAACTACTTCACCATATACCGGGTCAGTAGGAAGTGATTCGTTCCAGTTATCAGGATAGCCATCAGTTGCAGTTACAATGAACCAGCCTGATAAACTACTGGTATATTCATAATATGGATAGATTGTTGAGGCAATATATGTCCAGTTACGATTTGAAGGTACATAACCTTCAGCCGTTTCTTTGTTACCTTCTTGTGCATCACCATCACAATCACCAAGATCCCAATCAAATTCTTCACAGTATAAAACAATACCAAATGTACCATCATCACAGAAACCATCACCTATCCATGATAGGAAACCTTCATCAAAACATTCACCGATACAATCCATGAATTGTCCTGGAGGGCAGTCACCTTCTTCAGTCTCAAGATAAACATTAAACATTGTGACAGCACATTCTCTGTCAGCATTCTGGTATTCTTCAACGTCTTCTTTGATCGGTTGATCTTCCTCAGAAAGAACTGGTAGACCACTATAGACTTCAAGAGTATAGTTTCCTTCGTTTCCAGAATAACCATCTACGATTATGTATAATGTGCCATAATCCATTACTGTCAGACCTAGATCAGATCTAAAGGAAGATCCTTCTGAGTTTGAACATGAATCATCGGTACAACCTAAGAGTATACCGTCGCCGTCATAGACATAGATTTTTGTATCATAGTCAGATTCACAAATATCAAATGTCCAGTCACCTGGTTCGGCATCCCACATATATACTACATCTGCGGAGGTGCTTCCAGTGTAAGGACATTCTTCATCATAATCATCCATAAACCCAAGAGTTGTACCTGTTGCATAGAATGGCACCTGATCAACAATATATGGATTACCCATTGTTTCACCAAGAACCATACTTGGATCAACATAATCAGGATGTGACCATTCCAATAAAATTGATACACCGGTATCGGTTGTAGTCAGATTTTCAGGAGCAACATAATCACATATTTCTGGTGCACCCGATGTGGCGCATGCTTCGTTTGAAAGGTCAGATTCCTGTCCCCAGTCATTTGTTGCAGTGACTACACCACAAACATCAGACCAATTCGCGAATCCAATAATATCAATAAACATATCAGCTGTCGTAAATGCATAATCATCACCGTCATAGGTGAAATATAGCGTGAATGCTGTGTCGCGATTGACATTTCTTGACTGTTGAGTTGTTCCATTTGCAAGGTTAAAGACAGCACGTGGCTGGTAGATAAATGGTTTTGCATCATTCTGATAGGTGACCGTCTGAATCAATTCAATACCGGACATATCATAATTAGCTTGACCTTTTTCACCTTCAAGTGGTGATGAAAGATTCCATTCAGAACTACTCAGGAGAACTCCACCGACTGTAAACGTATGGCTTTCAATATTACCAAATTCTCCACCCGATGCTATTAATGTGCCATCAACTAACAACTCGTAGTATCCTTCTCCATAGAAACAGCAGATACCATCAAAAGCTGCATCAAAAATACTAAATGTATAAGTACCTGGATCAAGTGTGAGAGTCCAACTATACATGGTAGCTGAGTCAACAAGCGTACCTGATGCGATACCGTCAACATTGTTTCCAGCAGAATCGACAATATCCCATGAAGTTTCACCAGGATAATTATCGGTAAGAATATTAATTGTCACATCCATGGCATTACCAGCACAGTCGCCACCGTCATTTTCAAATTCAGGACAATCTAAATAATATCCCCAGGTGCCGTCATCACAGAATAAATCTCCGACATAATCCCAGGCAGTAACTTCATCAACACAGAAGAGTTCACAGTCATAGACCATGCCTTCACCACATGATTCACCAATTACTGGTTCACCGTCAGACCAATCCCAGGTCCATGTGATACCGGATACATAATCGACATCATCATAAAACCCTTCAGCCATGACATTTTCAGGGGCTGCAGGAGGATCACCAAGGAACATGGCGCAATCTGTATTTGAAGGAATTGATGGACCTTCTGTATAAGCAGCTCTTGCATAATAACAATAATCGACAAATTCATCAAACATATCGTCATCTGTAAAGGTATAGGTATCTGGACCAACGCTGCCAACCATATCACCATCACGATAAACATCAAAACCAACGAGTTCGCGGTTTGCAAGGAAGTTAAAAGGATGTGATTCAGGGGCATTTTCAATATATTGATCACCATTATGAACAGATAAAGAGTTGTTGTCTTCACCCAAGATTGAAGGTGGTATTTCATTATGATATGAAACTTCCTGGTTGACATAATCTCCACCAACCCATGCAGTAAACATATAGTCACCACCATAGCCTAAGACATCGCCAGTTGACCATACACCAGCCTGTAGTGTATACATATTGTCACCGAAATCGACGGCACCATCGACGCCAAATCCTTCAATATCTTCGGCACCAGGCCAAACAAATTCATGGGAAGCAACTACATAAAATGAACCAACCATACCAGAATATCCTGGATAAACGGTTGCCCAGCCATCAGAGGCTGTAACTAATTCATCATGGATCATATTCCCTGGTACACCACCAGCATCATCAAATACCATGACGCGGACAGGACCATGTGTATCATTTGGCCATGGCCAGTAAGCATCACCTTCTGATAGGATTTTTACAGAGGCAGCAGTGATATCATATACACCAGCTATATCAAATCTGACACCATGGGCATAACCCAATTCGTAAGTATCATAAAAATAAAAAGCGTTCTGGAGAACACCGTCATGATATTCAACAATAGGTGGAACTTCGGCAGGATCGTGCCAGGCAACATCAACAACAGCGCCATTGGCATCAGCTGTTAAACCCCAGGGACCATCCATATATACACAGCTGCCATCATCAACGGTGGCTTCTGGGTCATAATTTGTTGCCGTCCAATCCATGCAACCTAAAGTTACAGGACCAATCCAGATTTCCCATGTTCCAAAACTACCATCAACTGCACCTGTAAATAGAAGATTTCCAAAGGCATCCTGGAATTCAAACCATCCACCGTTCCAACCATCACCAAAGCTATCATAACCATTAAAAGTATAAAATCCATCAGGAAGACAGAAATCATAACTATATGATGAATTATTTACATAAGCACCACCATCAGCACCTATTAAATTACCTGCAGGATCATATAGGTCCCAGGATATTTCGCCACCCCAAGAAACAGTATTAATCCACAAGACAACTGCGTTGTCAGCACAATCATAGATACAGCTTCCATCGTCAACTGTTGCATCTGGATTATAATTAATGGCATCAGGATCGGTACAACCAAAGATATCACCTTCAACATTAAATGCAAATGGTTCACTATAAGGTGCACCACCGGCTAATAACAGATTACCAGCAAGATCCCATAATTCCCATGAAACTTCAGATTGCCAAGAGCCATAATCACAAACTACTGTGTAGTTACCATCTTCTAAACAAAAGGCAGCTTGTTCGTAACTTCCATCAACATTATCTAAAGATTCGGTGAAGACTAAGTTACCAGCAGCATCCCATATTTCCCACCAGTTACCATTCCAGGTATCACCGAATGAATCATACATATCCAATAATAGATCTGTACATCCACCACCGCCAACTGGTACTGTAAATGGGGTGCTTTCTCCAAAACCATAATCGCATCCAATATCTGGACCACCGGCGAGAGTACTACCATCAGAAGTCAACTCATAATAACCTTCCCAACAGTATAATCCGTCACCAAAGCTATCGTAAATATTAAAAGTGTAGTCGCCGTCAAGGAGACAGAAAATTTCTTCGTAGGTCTCACCAGAACCAGGTCCACCAGCAGCAACAACATTGCCTACATCATCAGTTAGATCCCATGAAGTTTCACCAGCATAGCTGTCATAATCAATAAATAAAGTTACTTCATTATCAGTGCAACCAGCATCGGTTCCCCATATGTTTAAGGCATATTCACCATAACCTGAGGAAAATCCTGATACAACTACAAAATATGTACCTGCTCCCAGGCTGAGATCGGGAATTTCAGATTGGAGACCGCAGAAATCATCATTCGATGCAATTAAGCCACCAGTATCATCCAAAATGAGAATATAGGTATCATATAAGGAACCACAAAGACTGAAATTATATACGCCGCCATCAGTATCAAACTGATATACAACATCTGGAGCGGTCTGATTATGATAGTCAGCATTGAATCCTTCAGTAGACCCATTATCATTAAATGGTAATGCACCAACAAAAAATGGATCATCCATGGTATCACCAGTTAAGACTGGATCACCACCTGGTGTATCTGTGACCAATACATTATCAATCGCCCACCACCAATCCCATCCGGGCTGGACAGAAACAAAACGTACCATGACGCCGTCGCTTCCTGCTGCATTTGGCAGTTCATGTACTTCATGGGTGTTTCTTACATCATTAGAATCAAATGTCAATACATTTGTCCAGGTTCCACCAAAGTCAGTTGAATAATCAACATAAGCAAAATCTTCAGTACCAATAGCTTGCCAGTCATTATCAAACTCAAGCCAGACTTGTGCTGCACTCATGCAATCTAAATCATATGTAGTTGCAGTAGTATAAATTAGTGTTGATCCTCCACAATTATCGGCATCAGCGGCCAAAACACCACCGCCGGCAGTTTCAGGCAAAGTATAACTATTTGGCCATGGTTCATAGAAGTTTTCCCAAACACAGTCACCACCATCGTTTGTAACTGTCCACTGTCCGGTTCCTGTTTCGAAATCGTCGAAAAAATAGTTTGTTCTGTTTTGGAAAATAATCGGTTCACTATTTTCATCATAATTTACGGGAATCCTACTGGTGAAAACAGCATGAGCAAGCAAAGCAACATTATTGAGTCCAAGGTTCTTGGAGGTCAAAATTACCTGTACTAATTCATCTGTTTCCATTTCAACAAGAGCGACCTTATCTAGGGCATTCAATTCTGCTTCACCCATCTGTGCAATGATATGCAATGATGAATTTTGATAATAATCGTTTTTCTCCTGAATCTGTTGCATCCTTGCACTAAGGATAGCTCTAGATTCCTGTTCTTTTAACAGAAGAGTTTTTTCCATATCGTAATTATCCGATGTTGGGTCTAAACTCTGGAGCATTTGAGTAAGCTGGGAATCGCTTAAGTTGGGGTCTATGGCAAAATCATTAGCAGCAAATGAAAAGCTGCAATAAGCCAAAACAAGAATCCCAGAAAAGAATTGTAGGTATTTTCTCATTTATTTCTCCGTTGTTTGTTTGTTAATACAAAATTAGATACGGGTTGGAATCACTCTACCAAAAGACAAGCGTTGGGTTGTGGATCTATGATAAATATTTAAAAATTCCGCACCGTGGAACTATTGAATATACTATACAGCATAAATAGGGCACAGCTTTTTTTTATAAATATGGGAACATTTTGTTACAATTGCCGGCGATTTGAAACATTTTTTAAATACGACAGAAATGTCATATTTGCTTTTTTTCACTAAACCGACTATTGTATCTAAAGAATATAAATATAGAGTTATTCTTATATTACTCGGTAATCTCCTGCCCCAAATCCAATTTGAATCGCCGTCTTAAAAGTCCTGAAAACAGGTAAAACAAGGGCGTGTCTATGAGGGCAATGAGCACCTTGAAAAGAAAACCGTTGATGAGCAAAATGCCGAATCTGCTCCACCCTATTACGCCAAAAGAACAGAGAAGAAGCAGAACGGCGGATGTATCGACGAGTTGAGACAAGATAGTTGAGCCATTATTGCGTAACCACAGATGTTTACCATGTGTGAGTTTTTTCCAAAAATGGAAAATTCGTATATCGATAAACTGGGCTGTTAAATAGGCTGCCATAGAGGCAAATATTGCCGGTCCAAATAATCCAAATACTTTGTGGAATGTATCATTGTCAACTGGAGACCAGGTAGTAGCAGTAGCCAAATCAGCTATAAATACTACACCCATGATAAACATGCTGGCAATAAAACCGGAAAAGACGATCTGGTCGGCTTTTTTTCTGCCGTAGATTTCACAAATAATATCTGTCACCAGAAATGTAATGGGATATGGCAGAATACCCACCGATATTTCAAATGTATAATCTCCATAAAATGGTAACCAAGTTGTCCAAATAAAAAATTTTTGAAATATAAGATTAGAAGAAACCAGTGAGGCGATAAAGATTCCTCCCAGGATAAGGTATAGTCTATCTGCAAAGATCCGCGTTTTGACATCCATATAAATTCCTTTATTGTGGTGAAATAAGAGTCAATATATTAGTTGGGGAAAGTTGAAAGTATAAAGTATAAAGTTCACTTCGACTCCGCTCAGTGATCTTTAATCATCAAAAAAATAAGTATATAATATAGATGAATTGCGTCTGTTGGGTCAGAGAAATCAAGATACTAAATAAGATAAATCATCTAAGGTAAAAAGCAATCTGAAGTGACTTCGACTCTAGGCGCAATTCGCTTTTTACATTCCTACCTGCGGCAGGCCGGCCTCCTTCGGCGGGCTAGCTACTTTTTACTTTTAATTTTTCACTCTATTCTGATTGCTGCGTAGATTTAAATTTCACATCCTAATTCACCATGAAAAATATTTATTGTGACATATCAGCAACCACACCATTGTCGGTTGAAGTAGCAGAATATATGCATCAGATCCAGATGAAGGTCTTTGGAAATCCATCGAGTATTCATCGATTTGGTCAGGAATCAAAAGCCATTCTGGAGAAATCCCGTCGACAAATATCGACAGCATTGAACTGTTCACCGGGAGAAATATATTTTACAGGTTGCGGATCTGAATCCAATAATATGGCTCTGCAGGCTTTACTCAAGCCCGGTGATCACGTAATATCTTCGTCATATGAACATCCAGCGATTCTAAAAACATTAGATTACCTGGAATCAAATGGCGTTACAGTATCCAGAATTAAACCGAATTCTAATGGAATTGTAACCTGTCAATCGGTCGAAACGGCAATCAAGGAAAATACTCGTTTAGTGTCCATCATGTTTGTGAATAATGAAGTAGGGACGATTAATCCAATTGAGGAAATCTCACTTTATTGTCGGGATAACAATATCCTTTTTCATACTGATGCTGTACAGGCATTTGGGAAAATCCCAATTGACATGACCGAAATACCAGTCGATCTGTTAAGTCTGTCCGCTCACAAATTATATGGTCCAAAAGGGGTGGGTGCTTTATTTATTCGCAACGGGACGGGGATCGATCCCATTTTATTTGGTGGTGGACAGGAAAAAAATCTTCGACCCGGTACTGAAAATATTCCAGGTATTGCCGCATTTGGACTGGCGGCAGAATTATCACAACAGAATTTGAGTGACATCGCACATCAGATAAAAAACCTCACAGATCAATTCCTTGATATTCTAAAAGAAAATGGGTTGGATTTCTCTCAAAATGGTAAAAACACTATTCCCGGTGTAATAAATCTCACTTTCCCAAATGTTGATGCCCAAACTCTTGTTATGAGTCTGGATATGGCAGGTGTTGCTGTTTCAGCTGGATCAGCCTGTTCTGCAGGTACGGTTAAAGTATCAGGAACATTAGTTGAAATGGGGCTCAATCGGGAAGCAGCAGCATGCAGTATCAGAATTTCATTTGGCAAATATCACACAATAGAAGATATTGAATTTGTTGCAGGAAAAATCTGCGACATCATCTCAAAAAGGCAAGGTATTAATGGCTAAAAAAGTAATGGTTGCTATGTCAGGTGGTGTGGATAGTTCGGTTGCTATGCTAAAAATAATCGAAATGGGTTATGATGCCTTTGGTGTAACCATGAAGCTGTGGGATTATCAATCCGCCGGTGGCAATATCAGCCGCGAAAACAGCTGTTGCTCAGTTGAAGAAATAAACGGTGCAAAACTGGTATGTGATCGTTTAGGTGTCCCCCACTATACAATTGATTTCATGGATACTTTTAAGGAATCTGTTATTGACGATTTCGCCCGTGAGTATTTTTCAGGCCGTACGCCGAACCCTTGTGTGCGCTGCAACTCATTTGTAAAATGGGATGCATTTCTTAAACAGGCTGAGCTCCTTGGCGCAGATCTAATAGCTACTGGTCATTATGCCCAAATTGAATATCATGATGGAGAGCCCATCCTCAAAAAAGGTGTTGATCCAGTAAAGGATCAAGCATATGTCCTTTGGGGGATACCAAGAGAATCAATGCACCAAACCCTGTTGCCACTTGGGGGTCTAAATAAATCAGAAGTACGGAAAATCGCCGCCGAAAACGATCTGGCAACGGCAAATACACCTGAAAGTATGGAAATTTGCTTTGTTGCAGATGGGAATTATAAACGCTTTCTAAGTGATTATTCACCAGATCAGTATAAGGGAGTTGGTGAAGGTAATGTTGTTGAAAACGGTAAAATTGTCGGTACACATCCAGGATATACTCATTTCACCATCGGTCAGAGAAAAGGCATCGGAGTTTCAATGCCAGATCCGCGTTATGTTCAAAAGATTGATGTTGAAACCAATACAATTACAATCGGCGGGAAGGATAGCCTCTATTCACAATCATGCAAAGTGAGTAATATAAACTGGCTGATAAAAAATATCGCCTTTCCCAAAAAAACGGAAGTTCAAATACGCTATAATTCAAAGGTATCAAAAGCGACCATATTAATGGATGAGAAATGGGATTGTCATATTGAATTTGAAATACCGCAAATGTCTATTACACCTGGTCAATCCATCGTATTCTATGATGAAATCGATACCGATATCGTTCTCGGGGGAGGAATAATTGAAAAAAATTTCTGATCCAGCCCTGGCTACTATCATTCTGGCTGCCGGTAAAGGAACACGGATGAAATCCGATGCTCCAAAAGTAATTCATAAGCTGGCAGGATTGCCCATGGTGACACGGGTTATTCAGTTAAGCGAGGCAATTGGCTCTGTTAAAACAGTTGTCATTATCGGTTATAAATACCAGATGGTCATGGATGCATTAGCCGATGAAAATGTTGAGTATGCTTTACAAAAAGACCAGTTGGGTACCGGTCATGCTGTGGAACAGGCCAGAGATAACCTGAAAAACTTCAAAGGGAATGTTCTTATTTTATCCGGTGATGTGCCATTGCTTTCAAAATCAACGCTGCTGAATCTCCTTTCTACACATTCAAGTAGCGAGGCTGATGCAACGATTCTTTCAGCAGATGTGGATGATCCGACAGGATATGGTAGAGTAATTCGCCGGAACGATAATACGCTTGATAAAATCGTCGAACATAAAGATGCCAGCGATGATCAGCGACTAATTCCTGAAATTAATGCTGGTATTTATATAATAAATTCTGAAACTTTATTCGAGTTGCTGCCTAAGGTGAAAAATAAAAATGCTCAGCAGGAATACTACCTGCCGGATGTTTTACCGATGATTTTGTCGAAAAAAGGCAAAGTATCTATTGAAAAAACCGAAAATTCTCACGAAATTCTAGGTGTGAATACCGTCAAACAATTAGAGGAACTCAATGAAATATTTAAAAAGCAAGATGAGAAATAGATTTTACTTTCTTACTATAATGCTTCTTTCCCCTCTTATTTGCCAGGGAATTTCTAGCAGATTACCAGAAATTGGCACACCTGGAGATACACCATCTTTCACAAACTCAATTTTGAATCCAAGCAAACTTCAGGTCCAACATGGTATTACATTTACCACCAGTATGGGTAATGGCAGTTCTCAATCTGCCGGAATATATTCAAACTATATGACCTATCGTATTTCAGATAAATGGGATGTTCAAACTGGAATCCATCTTATTTCAAGCAGCGGATCCAATATGTTTGGGAATACCAATCAACCCAATGTTGATTTTGAAATGGAATTAAATTATCGACCTTCCGACAATGTACTGCTGCAATTTGGATTTGCAAAAATTTCCTCAAATAATCTTTACTATAATCATAGATTCAATAATTATTCATTTACCCATTAAGTCATATATCAATGATTTCTACAATGATTAATCTTATCTATCTAAACCACATCAGTTTGCAGTTCTGACCCCTTGACAAAAAAAAATAAAAAACGAATAAAAAAAAGAAAACCGGCTAAAAGATCATCGTCATTTAATTTCAGAAATATGATGTCAAATGTGATGATGTTTGGTCTTGGTATGATCGTTATTGGATTCATCTGGTCCTTTTTATCAAATTTTGGTATAGAAGGAAAATTAGATTTTGAAACCACAAAAGATCTATCAGCCTTGGTAAAACCATCTATTTACGAAGAAAAAACAGGTCATATCATCAGGGTTGAAGTACTCAATGGCTGTGGTGTCAGGAAACTGGCTGCACTATACCGAGAATTTTTAAGGGACCAGGGAATTGATGTTATCCGTTCGAAAAATGCTGATAACTCAGAGTACGAAAAAACAATTATAATCCGCCGAAAAGGGTCACAGGGGATAGCTGAAGAATTATCACGGATAATGGGTGTGGATCCTGCAAAAATTGAAACTATATCATCTCCTGATGCTGTAATTGATGCCACAATTATTATTGGGCAGGATTATGATGATTTAACTTCCTTCAAAGAAGCGCTTCATTATAAAGAGCCCTGATCTTTTCATGACATTTTTTAAATGTTAATTGTTATCAACAACAATTTTTAATCACAACTAAATATCCAATAATAAAATAACCAATGAATAAAAAGCGTAAAACTGAACCTGTAGAACAAATATCCAACAAAATTGGATCACTCATGCTGGATAAAAAAGCACAGGATATAATCCTTCTTGATGTCCGTGAAGTAACTCCGATGACTGATTTTTTTATACTCTGTACAGCGGATTCGCATCCGCAGGCACGAGCGATTAAAAATCATATCGAAGATGAACTCGTAAAAGAAAAGATAAAACCATGGCATATTGAAGGCATTCAAAGCATGGAATGGATCCTCATGGATTATGTAAACATCGTTATAAATGTTTTTAGTCCTAAAGCCCGCGAATTTTATAATCTTGAACGATTATGGGGAGACGCAATTGTCACGGAAATATCCGATGAGGGCAAGGAATGATCGAGAAGGTCTCTTCTTTTATAACTGAATCTCTCACCCGCTTAGGGTACAAAATCACTCCTTTTTCTGTTCAGTCGCCTAATCGTCCTGAGCTGGGAGATATTGCTTCAAATGTCGCTTTAACCCTGGCCAAAGAATTGAAAATGTCGCCAATGGTTATTGCCGAGACAATAATTGCCGATATACAGGATACCGATGAAAATTTCTTTAGTGAAATTCATGCAGCCAATCCTGGTTTTATCAATTTCAGAATCAATCCGGATTATTATTACAGTCAATTAAAATCCATTTTTACTGAGTCAGACTCCTGGGGTAAAAACGATTCAGGTAATGGTAAGAGAGCATTGGTGGAATTTGTCAGTGCTAACCCTACCGGACCCCTTACTGTCGGTCACGGTCGTGGTGCTGTTCTTGGCGATTGTGTCAGCAGTATTCTGGATTGGAACGGATTTGATGTTCAGCGCGAATATTATTTCAACAATGCCGGCCGCCAAATGAAGATGCTTGGTCTTTCTGTTTACAATCGTTATCTCCAAATTTGTGGTCAGGAAATTGATTTTCCTGAAGACTATTATCAAGGCGATTATATAAAAGATATCGCTGCCACAATTTCTGAGGAAATCGGTTCTGCCAATATCGGACAACCTGAGGCGTCAATTTTCAGGGATAGCGCTGAGAAACTCATCTTTGATGATATAAAAAAAACATTGAAGGATATTCACCTGGTTTTTGATTCATTCTTTAATGAGAAGGAACTGTATGATAATGGTTCAATCCAGAAAATCCTCGATGATCTAAAAGCTCTTGATCTCATATATTCAAAGGATAATGCTACCTGGTTCAAGGGCACAACCGTTGGTCGTGAAGCGGATAAGGTTTTGGTGAAATCCACTGGAGAGCCGACCTATCGTCTCCCGGATATGGCCTATCACAGGGAAAAAATTGAAAGAGGATATGATAAAATTGTCGATGTTTTTGGTGCGGACCATGCCGATGCCTATCCGGATGTCCTCGCTGTTTTGGATGCTCTCGATAATGATACGACAAAAATCGAAGTACTGATTCACCAGTTTGTAACAATTTATCAGGATGGTGAACAGGTAAAAATGTCTACTCGAAAAGCAAATTTCATCTCGCTGGATCAGCTTATTGAGGATGTGGGTGCTGACGTGGTGAGATATTTTTTCATCATGCGTGGGATGAATACTCATCTGAACTTTGATTTAAATCTGGCCAGAGACCATTCCGATATGAACCCAGTATTTTATCTTCAATATGCCCATGCCAGGGTCTGCAGTATTATGGCAAGAGCAAAAGCCATAGAGATTGAACCAGATTTGGAAACATCACTGGACATCCTGACCAAAGATATTGAATTAAGACTAATTCGCAAACTCCTGGATTTCCCCGTCATTGTGCGCAAGTCCGCCATTAGTCTTGAACCGCAATCGATTGCCACATATTTACAGGAAACGGCATCAATATTTCACAAATTTTATGCCCATGAAAGAGTGATATCAGATGATGCAGAATTAACGGCAGCCAGGATGGTCCTCATTGCCGCCTTCCGGATTGTTATTTTTAATGGACTCACTCTGCTGGGTCTGTCTGCTCCAGAAAAAATGTAATGGATCTCTCCACCGTACTTCCCTCCTATTTTCAATACTTCTTAATTTCATTTTTTTCACTTTTCTCCCTGGTGAACCCCATTGGACTCAGCCCTGTATACCTGTCAATGGTGGAACATTTTGATGAAAGGGAGAAAAAGAAAGTACTCCTCAAAGCAATACTCACGGCCACATCTGTTCTTATAATATTTATGATGATTGGTAGATTAATTTTTACATTTTTTGGTATTACAGTGGATGCCTTCAGAATTGTCGGCGGCATACTTTTTTTTAAGATGGGTATGGGAATGATGGAAGGAAAAGTTTCCAGAACAAAATCGACTCCAAAAGAAGAAGAGGAAGCTCAGGATAAAGACGAGATCGCCTTTACACCCATTGGCATCCCTCTCATTGCCGGACCTGGTGCGATTACTTCCGTGATGATTCTATCTTCTGAAGCGACAAATTTTATAGACAAAGCGGTATTTCTAATTACCATAATTATTGTAATGGTGCTTACATACATAATTTTTCTACTGGCGAATAAATTCACCGCCAAGTTTGGGACTGCCGGTCTCAGGGTCATGCAGCGCATTATGGGTCTTATCCTCATGGTTATTGCCGTCCAATTTATTGTCAATGGTTTGACCCCCATTGTCACCGGATGGCTCCTGAGTAGCGGATGACATTTCCCTGGTTTTGAGCATCAAGGCAAAAGAATAGAGTAATTACTGCCCACAATTATAAGCTTGGGTATCAAATGAGCCTGGAGTAATTCAATCATTTTGGTGGATCCTCTAATTCGAATCAACCCATGAATTTAATCCTGGGTACAAGATTCAATTAATTTATTGGTTTCACATATTTAGAAGTAGCCCATGACTTTAGTCGTGGGTATCAAATATGAAAATGATATTTAATCATTTTAATGGTTTCCATTAGGAAAAGACAAATTATTAGAATGATTGTTGACGTCAACAATAATATTAATATTAAAAAATAAGGTGTGACATGAATATTTATAAATTAATCTGCTATTTTCTTTTGTTATCCAGCTTCTGTTTCTCACAGGGTACATGGCTGTGGACGGGCAGAGTCCATTCAGAATTGGAATGGACGACAATTCAAACTGAGAATTTTAACGTGCATTACCATAATGGCATTGAGGAAATTGCTGCAAAAGGTGCTGCTATCGCCGAACAGGCTTATCCAGTACTTTTAAAACAGGCAGGATTGGAATCGACTCCAAGAATCGATATTATTTTTACCAGTGAAGATGAAATACTTAATGGTTATGCCATGTGGACCAATCAGACTTTTATTTGGGTGGATCAGAATGATGCTGCCATCTGGCTTGAAGATGGAAAATGGCTCAAGCAGGTCCTCACGCATGAATTACAGCATATCATTTTCTTTAACCAGGTTGATTCATGGATGCCGCAGCCTTTTGGATTTCTGTTTTCCGGAACGCCAGGCTGGGTCGTGGAAGGCCTTGCCGAATATTATACTGAAAAATGGCGACCATACCGTTCTGATTTATCACATAAATATCACGTTTACAGAAATAAAACATCTGAGATGGATCCCCATCATGATGGATTTTCAAAAATTAAATTAATGAGTGATATGTTTGGTGATTCCACAATTGTCAAAATATTTACCGAACGAAATAAGCTGGGTCTTTTTAGTTTTAAAAAATCATTCAAAAAATATACGCATATGTCCGTCAGCCAATTTAACGAGGAATGGCGTCAGGTCATGTTTACCTATTATTATGGCTATAAAGCCCAGAAAGAATCAACTCAGGAAATTGGTGATACTGCTACCTTGCCGATGAGTAGTTTATCGGGATTTCAGTTCTCTCCCGATAGTCTGAAAATCGCTCTCACCGGCGTCAATGATTTAAATTACCTCGATCAGTCACTTGTTATAGCCACCCAGGATACCTCTAAAGCGAAAGAGAAAAAGAAGGGTCTTTTTGCTTCCAAGGATAAAAATGAGGATAAGGAAAATGGTGAGAATAAGAAAAAGGAGAAGGCGGTTTATAAAAACGAAGAAATTGATTTTGGACGTTTTCATTCTTCCTTTTCCTGGTCACCAGATGGCTCAAAACTGGTGTATGCCAAATATCGGTTTGGAACACACGGATCTATGGTTTTTGATTTAAGAATGTATTATGATGGAATAAAATCATGGCTCACCAACGATCAGCGTGCTTCTTATCCAATTTGGTCACCTGATGGAAATTCCATAGTGTATGTGACTCATAAAAATAATATCTCAAATCTCTTCAGCATGAATTTATCAGATAGACAGGTAACAGCATTGACTCACTTTACCGAGGATATACAGATCATGTCCCCAGCCTGGTCACCAGATGGTAATTCATTGGCATTTGCCAAAGCCGCCGCTGATGGCAATACTGATATTGTTGTTATGGATTTAAAATCCGGTGAGACAAAAACCGTCACCAGTGATCCCTGGGTAGACTACTATCCCGTTTGGCATCCTGACAATCAGCATATCTCATTTACATCACATCGAAATGGTACACCAAATCTGTTTACTTTAGATCTCAATAATAATGAGCTGATCCAGAATACCGATACCGATGAAGCCATTTGGGGTATTCAGTGGTCTCCCAAAGGGGAAACTATCCTGGCGAAAACAATGAATACAGCAGACTCAGTTAGAATTGTCCAGATTGATCCGGCAAGAAAAGCGGATACCGCTCCATTGAGTATTCGAGATAAATACACAACATGGATGAACACATTCCCCGAACATATGATTGCCCCATTTGATGCCAATAATAATCCGGAAATCCTGAAAACAGAACCATATACCTTTTACAAGAATTGGAAACATATGTCATCATTTGTTATCCCTCTTGATGTGATTTCTGCTGGAACTATTTGGACCGATGCTCTGGGTAAACATTTTGTTCAGATCATTGGCGGCAGTACCTGGAATTTAGATTATCCATTCCTTGTGGCCCAATATATCAATGCCCAGCATGGTCCCTTATGGGGATTCAACTATTTTTACAATAGCAATTGGTCATTTAGATTTTACGATGAAAGCGACAGTGGATTACTGGAAAAGTTTGATGGTGTTAATATTTGGGTTTCTCAGCCATATAATTCTGGCACAAATATGTCATCCAACCATATGGTCACTCTTGGATTGTCTATTCAAAATCGTGAAATTGTCGAAATGGAAAATGATGATGGATTGCCACATGAATTTACTGATCTACCCGTCCCGCAAGAAGGTGATGAAGGTATCATCAGTGTCGATTATAAATGGACTAACCGTCGACCGGATAAGAGAAATATTGCCTTGCCGCATCAGGGATGGGGTATTAATTTGAACTCTCAAATTGCCATAGACGATATGTATGGAGACTTTTCCTATCAAAAATATAAGGCTGATGCTTTTATTAATCTGGACGCAGGATTTGGAAGTGTATTTTTAAGGGCTCTTGGTGAGAATGTCCAAGGCAGTCCTCCGGCACAGGATTATGTTGGTTTTTCAAATGACACCCCAATTTATGGGCCAGGAAGCTCAGGTACATTTGGTCTGCCGGAAAATATAAACCCAAGAGGTTGGGATGGAGTCCGTATCGGTGATCAAATGGTTTTTGGCACTGCAGAATTCAGATTCCCGTTCCTGCCTTCCCTGCCGGTGAGTATCCTTGGAATCAGTATTGGGGAAGTAACGGGTGCTCTTATCTCTGATTTTGGTAATGTATGGGGAGGGCAGTACTCAGGACCGAATGATGATTGGATTACCACTGCCGGATACGAATTTAAATTTGGTGTGCAATTTGGCGGATCACCTGTTTTCTTTATCGGTGTCGGTGAGGCACAATTGATCGAAGACTGGAAAGATGATAAAACTCCACTGTCATATGTGCGATTCTCATTGATCAATCCATTCTAAATGGGGATTTATATAGCGGCTTTTTTGAATTTCGAATGACGATTAACGATTTTAGATTTTAGATTGTAGATTGAGTTTGTGGGATTTCGAATAGCGATTAATGAATTTTGATTGCAGATTTAGTTTGGGAAATTGATTGGCGAAGTTGGTTTGGCTACCCAAATCTAAATTCATCATTTCTTGTTTGGTATTCGATATTCTAATAGACTGAATTATTATTTAATCTAGTTTGAACAATCTGAATTTCGAATGACGATTAACGAATTTTGATTGCAGAAATGGGATTCTGGAAAATTGATAAACGACGTCAAATTCTTATATTTCGATCATTATTCTTCATTCCTTGTTCTGAGTTCATTATTCAATTAGTCCAAATTTTGAATGGCAATATTTATTTTTAATGTGCTAATATCAATTTGTTGTCTAACCTTCCTAATTCATCATTCCCTGTTCGGTGTTCGATATTCAAATAGACTGAATTATTATTTTATCTAATTTTCACGAATTGAATTTCGAATGGCGATTAACGAATATAGATTTGAGAATTTTGGAATTAGGAGATTGATTACAAGGTGAATTATACTTTGTGTGGAGGCGGGCGGAATTGAACCGCCGTCCGAATATACTCCAGCAAGACTTCTACATGTTTAGATCATTTAGAGTGTCTTACTTATCGTTTAGAAATGATCAACTGCCCGATAAGCCAGTCTGAAATATCTCATTTGAATCTCACAGACAAAGATCCAAACCAGCCTGCTAAAGATGACACCTTATTCATAAACCACAGGCAGATTCATGATAAGATGGCTGCTGTCAGTTAAGCGGCAGCTAAGTAGCCGTTATCGGCATTTATTGTTTTTCCTGGATATTTTAGGAGGTGACCAGAAATCCTCCACATGCGATCGTACTTTTTACATACCCGTCGAAACCTGACGCCCCCAATGTTAAATAGCAGTAGGTAATTTACGGGGATTCTTCCACATCGCCCAAATTATTCCAAATAATTAATTATTTTTTATTGCTCATGGTTATCCAGATTCTATAATTTTATAGGCTCTTTTGGGATCAGTATTTACTGCTTTGCGCCATTAGCTCAGTTGGTAGAGCACCGGACTCTTAATCCGTCGGTCCAAGGTTCGATCCCTTGATGGCGTACAGATTTTTATATCCTTGTTGTTTATTAACTCATTTTGAGTAAGTGACCCAGTAGCTCAGTCGGTAGAGCAACGGCCTTTTAAGCCGGCGGTCGCAGGTTCGATTCCTGCCTGGGTCACAGACCAAATCCTCCTTCATTATTGTCGGGGGATTTTTTATTTTTATTACATTTATCGCATCTCCCCCATTTTTCACAATTTATCAAAATCTATCAATATTTATCGCAAATATGCGTTATTTTGGATACAAATTTTTGGATACAAATATTTATTTGAATTACTGTTAATTTTGAGGGAGTAGTTCACAATGAATATGCTGAGAAATGGAGATTAAGATTTTTACAAATTGAACATTGGGCTGAATAGCCACGTGTTGGAGGTTCGATTTCATCTCTGACAACTGGTTATATTCTTAAAATATAGATTTTATTGCATTCAATTATATTCTGATTTCATCATCTATTTATGCAATTCGAAACCTCCTTTTTTAACACAATTTGATGATGAGTGATTCAGTCTCACATAATAAAAATATTGGGTAAGGGAAAAATACTATTTAGGAATATTTATTTCGATAATATTAGAAATTGCATATAATATATTTAAAAATGATGCCAATATAGTTACATTTATCTGTTAAAATTCGATAATATATTTGTATAAAGGAGTGCTTTATGAGAAATTTGAAAGAACCAAAAGAATATAGTTTGACCTCAAAGTTTGATTTTGGGAAATTCAAGGGAAAGACTCTCAATGAAGTTCTAGAAACCCATAGGTCATATATTAAATGGAGCATATTAAACGTTGGACATTTTTTTATAAATGAAAAGTCAATAAAAAAGATTGCTGATAAGTGTGGAATCGCTGAAGATGTCTGCAGACTTACCGAACACGATATGAATGTATACAAACGACAAATCAATCAATATGAATACAATGATTGGGATAATAGATATAAAGGTACACGTGCTCGCGATGAGGGTGGTTTAAGCGATGAATGTATTGATGAAGCATTAGATGGTGACCCTAGTAACTATATTAATTTGGAATAACTATTAACGACTTTACTTAAATAATTCATTTCAACTTTATTTTAATTTTATTTGCACTAAACTCTAATTAGATTCTGTTATCTGTAATTATTAGTACTCAATTAATTTACGCTTCTTGCCTCATACTGCCTTGCAAGTGCTTGGGCAATTTCAGTTAAATCCACATTACCAGCTTCTGGTATAGACATTTGGGCTGGCTTCCCTTCTGTTCTATCTGCCAGTTCTCTTGCCGCTTGGATATTACCATTCATAGCCGCATTGACTTGGGCAAAGATAATTGCATGACGTAAAGTTTTATTGCATCCTAAAGACATCTCTTTGGTCTTTCCATCTTCAGAAGTAATTGTCATTATCACACTTTTTGCACCTAATATTTCATTTGCTACATCTGCCCAGGCATCGCCCTTTTTTGGCCTTCCACGAGGGTTACCGCTAACACCTGGTTTGAATCTCTTTCCAATAGGCATCTTTTTTTTCCGCAGTTTATCAGGGGTTTTCTTTGTAGAATCTTGACTCATTTGATTTTGATCACTTTTTTAGATTTATTGTTTAAACCTGACAAATTCAACTTTAGTAAAATCGGGTTTATTTGAATCTGTCTGGATAATTGTTTGGGCGGGTTTGCCTTCAGTTCGATCAACAATAAAATTAATTGCCCATGATTGACCTTCTAACGCTTTCATATAAACCACCATACAAACTGCTTCAGCCATTGTAAGGGTAGCATCTTTTGGAAGTTCAAAATATTCGATTACACGATCATAGAGTTCTTCTGGTGCCTGAAACTCTCCGATTTTCCGGAGTAGATCGGGAATACATTTATCTTTTTTGGGACGGCCTTTTGGGTTACCTGATTGCCCTGGCTTGAACCGTCTGCCAGTAGGCATTTTCTTAGTCTGTTTAAATCTATTGGCCATATATATTACCACAATATACTTACGAGTAATATACGAGCATTGTTAAGTAATTGTATTGCATAATTTTGAGATATAGGTAACTTTAGGATATATTAGACTTTATATCATAAATTATTGTTAAGAATTATATTTATTCGTTTTCTACTATGATTATTAGCTTTGATTTTATAACCTGCATAAAATACAATTATTATTCAAGTAATTATTAATTTGATGATCGGCATAATTCATGACAAAATATAAGAGTGCAAATATTTGGCTCGGATTGACTTATTTTTTATTTTCACCGAGTCGCTACTTGTTGTTGGCAAGAAATCACAGTATTGCAATTATATTGGATGACCCGTCTTCTAAGAAAGAGTTTGACGACGACAAAAATGGAACCATAATTGGAAATATATCTGATACGGTCAAAAAGCGAAGAGATCAGTTATATTCTGGCTTCTTTCGATCACTGTTTTCCATTCTATGTGTGGTTACTTTTTCTTTAGCTATTGCCTATTTTTTCGGTTGGATAAATTTCAGTTTTACTTTATCAATTAATAAAATCCTGCAATTATCTGGAACGACTATTATTATGTGGTCAGCTTTATACAAACTAGGTTGGGGATTAAGAACAATTGGTGGAGTTGCCTTCCATGAACTTGTTTTTGAATTATTATTTAAAATAAAATTTATTGTTGGTTCTACATTAGCATTGATTTCAATATTAATTAGTTAAAGTATTGTACACCTTCAGAAAAGAATAAGTTGGTATCAGTTTAAGAAAATAATTTGGGAGATTTATTATGAAATGGTTTAAAGTTTCAATTGAGCCGGAAGATGTTGCGAGAGGTGTGCATATAAGAATCCAAGAGGACTTTAATAAAGTATTTATGGCTTTGCATGCACCAAAGGAAATGGCTCTATTCTCAAACACTCTACTAGGAAATAAAACACTTGATTTATACTTCTCTCCTGGATCATACCCATTTGTAAAGATAATAAATAATAAATACAATGGGACTGAAATTGAAGAACTCCCCCCAAAGGATGTAGTACTTTTAGTTGGGCATGCGGATGCAAAAAATGATTTAGTTAAATGGGAATAATGAGCCTTTCCAGATTGTTTGCATCTCTCCTGAATTATTTATTTAATGGAAAGAATAATCTCAAAAAAAACAATTTAAAACCATTTAAAGACAGCAATAATTTGAATAAAAGCATAAGGGATATAAAGCGCATTGCTGAAAATTCAAATATTTCAGAAGAAAATTTGAGATGCTTTTTAGAAGTTCAGTCAGCAACCTTCTTTTCATGTATAGATAATGAAATTGCAGAATCGGTATGGACTGAAACAATTAAGGGGATTCTTGTAAATAAATCACGAAGAGAAATTAGGTTATCTGTGATTGAAAATGGAATGTCACGTGATCAAATGGAGGTATTAATTAATACATCCTTAAGTACATTTTCCCGTTCTATTAGTATAGCTATGCAGAATCAGATGCCAAAAGAGTCTAAATTAGTTTTTGAGGGACCACTGGATGAAAAGACCCGCCCGATCTGTATCGAAATGATTGCAGCGGGGCCTTTGACGGTTTCTCAGATAGATGTAAGATTCATGGGTTCCAGGATTGATGGTGGTGGATTTAATTGTCGACATAGATGGATTTCACAAGAGGCGACCAATATCAATCAGAAATTTAGGGCGAATAAGATTAAAACAAAATTGATTGCCGAGGATAAATTCGGCGATCCAAAAACTTTATTAGAATCATTTAGAGCAAACCCTAATAATGACTTTACAGAATATATCTATTAACAATTCATATTAAGGAAGGTTTTGAGTATGGACATAGAAGATTATAGTTCATTCCTAATAGGTGTCGTATTAATCTCGGGATTATTTTTACTTTTAAGGGAGTTTTGGTGTTGGTTTTGGAAAATCAATGAAATCAAAGATTTGACAATTGCCAATGGAAAAAAGTTTGATAAAATGAATCAAACATTGTCTGAAATATTGAAAAGCAATATAGAGATAAATAGTAGAAACTCTGGGGTAATTAAGTCAAAATGTAGAAAATGCGCCGGCTCTATTAGTATTAATGATAAGTTTTGCCAATATTGTGGTGAAGAGGTCAACCAAAAATAAACTCGGCCTCCCTCTTCTCTGGGATGTTGATTAATTATAAAAATTAAATTCTACTTTTAGCAAAATTGAAAGTAATAATAATGAAAAATAGTAAATATATTAATATAATCTTTAAACCCTTAATTTTATCTCTCATTTTATTCCAAAGCGGGTGCGACAGTTCAACAGAGCCAAAGGACTGTGCTGGCGAGAGTGGAGGAAGTGCTTTTATAGATGATTGTGGGGTCTGTATCAGTGAGGATTCAGGCTTGATTGAGAACTATCTTATGGATTGTGCAGGTGTCTGTGGTGGTCAATCAACCATTGATGGATGTGGACTTTGTGACGCCAACTCATCCAATGATTGTGATGAAGATTGTGCTGGTGAATGGGGTGGAACTGCTATTGAAGATGATTGTGGTGAATGTGACGATGATCCATCCAATGATTGCATACAAGATTGTTACGGTGAGTGGGGAGGATCAGCTCTTCTTGATAATTGTTTTGTTTGTTCTGGTGGATCAACCGGACATATTTTCAATAGCGATCAAGATTGTACGGATGATTGTTTTGGATCTGCATTTATTAATGCATGTAATTCTTGTGTTGGAGGGGGGACAGGTTTAAATGACGGTTACTGTGATCCTTTAATAGATGTCGATGGATACGAATATGAGACCATAGTAATCGGAGATCAAATATGGATGGCAGAAAACTTGGAAGTAACTCATTATCGGAATGGAGATCCCATACTAGGTGGTTTTAACAATACCGAATGGAGTCAAATATATTTAAATGAAACTGGAGCGTTTGCAGTATACAATGATGACCCAATAAATGCTGCAATATATGGGAAGCTATACAATTGGTATGCTATTAACGATAATCGGGATGTGTGTCCTGAAGACTGGCATGTACCCACAGACGGGGATTGGGTGGAATTAGAAACTCATTTGGGCATAAGTCTCTGGGAAGTTGGTGATTGGGGTGAACGAGGTACAAATGAAGGAAGTCAACTAGCAGGGAATGCAGATTTATGGGGTAGTGGTGCATTAGAAAACGATGAAAACTTTGATACTTCAGGATTTATTGCTCTTCCCGGTGGAATAAGGGAACTTAGCGGTAATTACTTATTTATGGGCGAGGTGGGATATTTCTGGACCTCTACGACAAATGTTTCCAGACGAATTTATTTAGATGATCCAAGAATCTCAAGAGAAGGTGACCATCATGAATCTTATGGGTTCTCAGTTCGTTGTGTAAAGGATTCTGATTAACAAATCTGGATACATTTTTCAGATTATATTTAGTATTTATGCACTCAAACGGGACACATGATGAACAAGGTCATTATTACTAACGGATAGTATTAGACTACTAATTCATAGGTCACAGGTTCGAATCCTGTCCGGGGTACACTTCATTTCACGACGAGAAACCTTTGTTACGGCAAAGGTTTTTTATTACCCATGATTACCCAATATTGCTCAATATTGTTCATATGATCGGGACCTAGCAAGGACACTACCTAGTCGGATATAGATAATTATTCCATACCTAAAAAAATATTAAAAAAAGTAAATTAAAATTTTGGGCCAATTCGACACTGTACCTATATTATTGACGTTGCATTAATAACCAACGGTATTACTGGTAGGTGTACGAGGGAAAAACAACAAATACCTTAATGCAACCGAATACTTTTAGGTCTGAGATCCATTTGGATTCCT
>Ga0233436_1000611_pt1 | contig 37236 bp, 57 predicted proteins | sample SI_122_August201_2_FD_182723 | JGI IMG/M metagenome (GOLD analysis project Ga0233436, IMG submission 182723) | Seawater microbial communities from Saanich Inlet, British Columbia, Canada - SI_122_August2016_150_MG | ecosystem: Environmental > Aquatic > Marine > Inlet | place: Canada: British... | reverse complement strand
CATGCAAACAAAGTCACTGCCGCCATGAATCCTATTGCTATAAAAGTCTCATTAGAACTGAACGCTTCTCTACTCATTTCTCATCTCCTTGTGCATGTTCAAAGTCGTCCGACCAATTACAGAATTGTGCAAGTCTGGCTTGTTCATATCCTTGTAGCATCATCAGGGTATGCTCCCAATCTGTGTGCCTCACTGCATTATCATCTATGTAGAAAGCACACGCAGGTTTACCGGGGTTCTGGTGTGGTGCTACAGGCGCAGTATTGATGAAATCAAAAGGAATGCTATGCTTATGCAGATAAGCTTTAAGCTCCTTCTTATTGTTTCTGGTAGTCCAAATGAGTATTCGATAGCCCTTATCCTTAAGCAACTGCAAAGCTTTTCTAGCTCCGGGCTGTGGGGGGTCGAAAATGTTGACACCTTGCCACTTCTTATATGTAGTAATGGTTCCATCAAAGTCAATAGCTATCAATGGTTTACGAACATCAATAGGGTCTTTGCCGGGAATCTTACTCACTTGTTCTGTCATGTTCTATCTCCTTTATCCTTTTGATTACTTCACGAAGCCTACGCCTCAGTGCGCCTATACTCTTATTGTTGTCAATGATAAAATCCCACTCAAGGATGTTATCGTCCAAGGCAGTTTCACTTATATCATCTATGTAAGCAGGGCCACCCCTCTCTACTATTTTATCCTCTGATGTCTCTACCCTGATCAGAATAAATCCTGCCTTGTGAAAGGCCATGAGTTCGTTTGTAAATCTAAGATCAGGTAAAACTTGTGAGGCTTCTAAGTCTAGCTTCTTTATCCAGTAGTCGGGGTCAGCCTTGCGTTTCATCTGTCCCCATTGAATCAGCCCTTGTCTTACATGTGGAAGGTGTTTCTGTTTATTTGTATTTACAATCTTCTCTTCATCAGTAAGATTGAGAAGATAAAGCTCTTGTTCTTTTGTAATAGCCTTGTCACACATAATCTCATTATTAAAATACTCTACCTTCAGAGCATCCGCAAGATGTGTGATAGGTATCTCAAAAGCTCTAGCCAGCTTTGCTCCTACAGTGTCTTTCCCTGACCCTGCCTTTCCACTAATCGCTATTCGCATTCGCTTCCCTCGCTTCCGCTAGTACAGTATGTCTAGGTTTACGGTATTTATACTCATGTAGTTTCATCCATATCTTGTATGCCCTGTCCATCAATGCCGTGAACTTCTCAGGGTTGTCCTCTACCTCACTGATAGCATCCTCTACAGACCTGTGGCCTTCGAAGGTAGTATCAGAAGAATACTTCTTGTTGAATCTAAGCAGGGATTCTATATCATCTATGCCATAGTCGAAGTACATGGCAAACTCTCCCTCTCTCATGGGGGGAGCTATCTTGTTTTTAGATACAACAAATTTAACATTGACTCCCTGCACAACATCGTTACCGTCTTTAAGCTTCTTCCCTACTTTTAGTTTTACAATGGTAGAAGCGTAGAACTTAATTGCTTTCCCACAGTCAGACACCCTGTTATCTCCCATTGTTTGATTAGGGTTAGCCCTGACCTGAGACACAAACAGTAAAGTTATATTGTTTCTAACTATAGCTTCTTGGTACTTTCTATATCCTGCTCCAAATACTTTGGCTCTGAAAGCCGAAGTAAAGTTAGCATTCTTTTCAGTATCATCAGACTCTTCCTCTCTCCTGCACTTCATAGCTGAGAGAGAATCAATGATAACAAGCCGTGGCCTTTTATCTTTTTCGCATAGCTCAATCAATCCTGCCATGACCCTATCCCAAAGGTCTTCTATTATAAATGGATGATCTACTCTAAAGTCTCCTTCCTCAAGACTCATTCCGCATAAAGCATGTGAGCGTTTCAAATCTAGAGTTCCTTCTACATCACAGTACACTACCTCTCCACCCTCACGTTGTATTGCCCCTGCTATCTCTGCCGCTAGTAAGGACTTACCAGTAGATTCATCTCCCATTATCTGAGTCGTTCTGCCTACTGCAATTCCCCCTTCTTCTTTTTCTGATATAGCAAAGTTCAGTAGAGAGCTTCCAGTTGATAGAAACTTACTTGGTTGTTCCGTCATTATCACTGATGCTACAGGTACATCTTTCTTTTTCTTTGCCATTAGCTCTCCTTTAGAAAGGAGGCGAGAGGGAGGCACTCACTGGTATGGAGTGTTGGACTTCCCTCCCCCTCAAGCCTCACATTTGGTGTAGCAGGTGGGAGTCGAACCCACACGCATAGAAGCCACAGGGTTACAGCCTGTTGCCCTTCCTATTGGGCGTCTGCTACTTCTTAGCGGCCTGTTCCTGTGCCGCCTTAATTACATTAGCCGCTACGCCTTCTGGATTATTTACATCAGCAGGGTCAACTCCTGCCTCGGCTGGTGTGATGATCGTGGGAATTGGCCCAAGAAAATCATCCGCAATAGCCCTCGCTTTCTTATCCTGTTCCTTAAGATGTGTTTCTAATTTCTCAGCGAGTTTAGAAAAGCAAGCCTTACAGACTGTCTTATTCCTACGAGCTACATTCGCCATTACAAACGGGAACGCAGGGTAGGTTTGCTGAAGAGTTTGCAAAGCTTCTTGGTACTCATTGACATGCTTATACTCGTCTACTGCCTCACATATATCGCAAGTGAGTTTAATCATTTCTTTTCCTTTCGGTTAATTTTCTCATGAGTCTTCTCTTCATCAGTGTAGCTCCCGTAGTTCATGCTTACCCTTAACTGAACGAGAGCGTTGATCATCTGCGCCTTACTATACACTGCATTGAACAGCGAATCTGCATAGTCAGACAACTCTTGCGTTTCTCTGCTAACCTCTTGAGCATCCTTCACTTCCTGATTATCAAGCACAGCCGCCTTGATAGAAGGCTCTGTCCATTTAACCAGCCCAATTGCACCGGGGTCAGACAGCCTCACTTCTAAATCAGTACTAGCCTTCAAAGCAGTCAAGGTCTGATCAGCTAAAGCCAATTCATTCTTGATCTCAGCCTTAATCCTGCCAGCATCAAACAATGCTTTTGGCTGATTGGATGCATGAAGTGGAAGGTCTTTCTCTTCAATGACAAGGAAAGCTTCCAGTTCAGTTAAGTCATTCTCCCACTTTCCTTTATCTAGCATTATTCCTCCCCATCATCATCAAGATCACCAATTTTAGATTCCAGATCACTAGTTAGTTTATCTCTCTTCACAGTAGGAGCTTCTACTTCTTCCTCTGCTTCCTGCAACGTGGCAGGTTTCCCTTCCGGTAGTTCTTCTCTACCTGCACCCATCTTACCTGCGATATGCTGTGCATCCTTAAACAGCAGAAGGTCTTCAATCTCAGGCAGTTCCATTGCCGCATCTATAATAGCTTTAGGAATCTTGTGCTTCCTCTCCATGATCATGTGGCCTGAGTATCCAGTGCCAGTTTGCGATGTGCCAGTACGAGTGAACACAAAGTCAAACTTCTTAGAGATAGACATGTCCCTAAAGTTTTCCAGTTCTATGTCTTGATCAACCATATTCTTGAGGCAATAGCCAACCCCGGCAGTGCCATCAACCCTACCCATAGGTGCGTCATACAGTTGCACTCCTTCTGCAATGGACTCTTCAGTTCGTGTGTCAATGACATAGAGAAGCATCCTCTTCTTATAGGAGAAGTGGTTCTTGATCTTGTCCACACTCCCTATTTCGTCATGGTGTTTCCATGTCTCACACACGACACATCGTTTTGGGTCATGTCCTGATTGCTCCATAGCCGCACGTTCATCTTGTGACATGAACTCAGTAGAATGAAACCGGGGGCAGAGCCAAGCATTCTTATCCATGCCCTGACTATAATGCACCCAAATTTTCTTGCCATAGAATCCCCTCTCTCTAGGGGGAACGAAAGCAATCCTGTTAATCTTTTCATGTGCTGTATATCTACCAATACCAAGTGCTTCCATCTTTGCCAAGTCGAGGAAAGATTCTCCTGCCCAACCTGACGGCTCACGGTAATTCTGTACCTTATCTGCGGTCATTGATCTTGCCATTTTTAATCTCCTTTATCCTATGTCTTCCATGTCATGCCAGTTAGTTGTACTGATTGAGAATTCGGACAGCAAAGGCGCACCACTCAGTCCAAATCTAGGAGTCTCCATAATTTCCTTTTTTACTTTCAATACTTCACGCACTTCTCCTTTCGTAAAATCAGTAATGATATCATCATGTATCTGACCACACAAGTACGATTCAAATCCTTTCTCTTCATAGACTTGCTGTAGGTCAATGCAAGATGCCGCAACGTAATGTGATGCTGGCCCCTGCACAGGGTAATTGAAGATGTCGTTTCTTGTTAGCGGCCCCGGTATGTAGAATCCATTGGGCAGGTAAATTCCGTGGTCAGTCTTGTACTGTTCCTCTAGTTTATTGTGCCACTTACCTACTCCATTGTATTCCTTCCAGAACCAAGACTCAACCAGCCTCACCCTCTTAACTGAGAGGCCGATGTTCTCAGAGATAGGCTCATTCCAACTACCATAAAACTCTGGAAACACAAACATGTTCTTGGCCTTGAACCGCATCTCTTTGTACTCATCTTTTTTCAAGTTTCTAAGAAAGGAGTTAAACTCAATGTTCCATAACTTAGAAGCCCAATACGCATGCAAATCAAATCCATCATTCAACTGTTTCAGTAGTACCTTGTCTTGACTCAGGTACGCTATCACTCTCACTTCCATAGCTCCGTAATCAGCCGCTAGGAATCCGTCAAGTGTAGGCACAAAAGCTTTCCGTAATGCCACCCCCTCTCCGTGCTTGTGTTGGTTCTGAAAGTTAGGGTCAGAGCTACTACTTCTATAAGTCCGTGGTACAGATAGTTTAAACTTAGGATGAATCCTTCCGTCAGGCCATATGTTATTCTTAAGGTTCATGTAGCTTTTGATTATAGTATCTATAGTCGTAGCTTCCTGACACTTCTTAACATACTTCAACCCAACATCATCCTTCCATTCCTCTGCCAGTAAGTCCATGTGAGCGGCAGATAGGCTAGGTTCTCCACTGTCTGTCTCCATCAAGACGGGCGCACCTAGTATGTCAAAGAGTACGGCTCTCCTATTGATCTGTCCAGTAGGAGTCCACAACGCTTTGAGTAATGTCTTGCCTCTTTGCTTCCTTGCGCTTGGTATTATTTCGCCCTCGAATGTGGGCTTGATACTGCTAATAGGTAGGGAGTGCGTGATATGCACAGCCTTGTCCCATTCTTGTACACACGGAAATTCTTTTAGCTCATCGACTATCTCGTTCTTACGCTTCTCAAATCCCTGTCCAACTTGGTCAAGTACTGTCTCATCTAGTTTGATTCCGTTTACTGAAGCTTTGCAATAAATATAACTAGCTTTGGTCAATAAGTCAAGGGCTTTCTCCTGTCCCTGTGCCTTGATCTTTTTCTCATATAGTAAAGCCAACTGTAAAGTGTAGTAGGCATCAAGCCCATTGTAATATAGAACTTTATCTAACTCTTCTGCTGCCATGTTCTTACGGTCAACGATGTCTTTGTAGTACACACCAAAGTCAGCTAAAGCTCTCCAATCTAAACTGTTTGTTCCTCTTCTTTGATCAGCAATGTGGGTCATGATTTCCGTAGCCCTGTGTATATTCTTAGGAATCACACCGAACTTAGCCCATGACCACAGGAACTCCATGTTAATCTCTGTCACTATCTTAGCGCAGTCAGAGCATAGCCAATCTCTGAAGGCACACTTCACTCGCTCTTGTTCTTCTTCTGTTTCTAAACGTCTGAATGGGAAAGTATAAACGGCATCACATCCAGAACTGGCTAACGCTACAGTAAGTAAGTCTCCTTTCCTCGCATCATAGTGGGTGGATTCAAAATCAAATGACACCCAATAGTCTTCATGTGAAAACTCTTCAGAGGCTAAGATTTCTTCTATCTCTTCTGCTGTGTCCAGAGCGACAATCTCTTTTGGCTCTGGCTTTTTTGGTAGAGGAATCTCTGAATGCTCAACTGCATTCTTAATATCCCTATCAAATTGAGCGAACATAAAATCTTGGTGCCTCTCATCCATCATCAAGGCTTCCGAATCAAGAACCGGAACAACCCAACAGTTATGCTTGTAACTTGGTATAGCTATGCCACGCATCAACTTACATGTAGCCCGATCAATCTTGTACGTCATAGGCATAAGCTTCTCAAAGACTTCCTGACCTATAGCTACAATAACTTTAGGTTGTATAGCTGTGATCAGCCTATTCATGTATGAGGTACAAGGCTTTAGGTTTGTTTTTTCCACTCCAAAATCAAACCCACATCTTCTCCAATTGTGGAACATCACATCTACATCTGTCTGCTTCTGAATGTTACTGCCTGTGGCTACATCAAGTCCTGCTTTCTTTAACGAGTTACGCACTATATGTCCCGAACTGCTCAAGAATAATCTACCTGTTGCATCCTCTTGCTGTTGAACAGTTCGCCCTATCACTAGGATTTCTTTTTCAAACTTTCCTTGTGGTCGCATCCTAGGATTGATTAGCGTATCTACTTGTTCGTGACAGGCACACTTCATCGTAACGTCCCCCGCGCAGTGTCATATACGGCAGGTTCTGATCTAGCTTCTTCAGTCTCGTCCATCCATGCTGTACCAAATTCAAGCGGGGCAATAGGTTGAGGAATAGCCTCTCTTGCTCTAGCGGCTCTCTCATTCATATTCCTTGTTGGCCTAGTTGTCCTCATTATCGTTTCTGCTTGCTGAAGGTTATGAGGCAGAGTAGCTACTGCTCTGGCAACCTGTCCAGTCTCCGTGCCAGAAGGCTCCTCACTACATAAACGAAACGGCAACCCTCCTACAAACTGACTCACAATTTGGTAACTCAAGTCAGAGTGTAACAAGGGATGGTTGTCGGGGTCTTCTGTCATTACCCTCCATAGCCTTTCACATTTCTTAGTCCTACACTTGTACACAAGCTTGCCAATAACATTTGCTTCCGGGTAAACTATTGAGTCGAAAACTAAGCTGTAGTTCTTACACTTTTCACACCAGATTACTAATTGACTATCCACGTTTCCTCCTTGTTGGTTGAGTGGGAGCATAGTATAATACATTCGGGTGGGTTTGTCAAGGTTTATTTTTTCGGGTGGTGTCCCTTACTTATAACTTAGTTACTTAGTTAATTAATAAAGACCGATAGAGTATATACGAAGTATATACGAAAGAGGTATATAGGTTCTTAAGGTTTATCTTAGTTACGTAAAGGGCAGTGCATTATAATGCATCACATATAGGTCAATAATAAACCTTGACAAACCTAGGCAAGTGTGTTATCTTGTTAGCCACGTTACATCACAGCAGCAATCGTATTGAGATTAATGCTTTCTAACTACAGAAATGCCAACACGAAAGGAGATTTAGATGGGAGCCGCAAGAGACAGAATCAAGAAGGAGACACGGAAGAAAGCTCGACAGGAAGAGGCCGCTAAAATAGAGGCTCAACCTGCTGAAGTCAAAGAAGTTACAATCGCTGGCGAGGAACTACAGGAGAAGAAGATTGAAATCTTTGACAAACTTGAAGAGATTAAAACAACCACGCAGTCCACCGGGAATGTTTACAGTTCATCGGGCATGGCTCTGGATGCGTTGTTTGATTTGTGTGAGGCATTGGAAGGATTCTTCGAAGACATATCCTCAATGATTATTGCACTGGATGAGAAGATAGGTAAGGTGCAGAATGAAAACGCAAAGAGAAATAAAACAAGCGGCAAGCAAGCAGGGCAGGGAGACAAAGCTAAGAGCAAGGCGACAAGCGAGAAAGACAGTAAAGGCAAGCAACGAGACAGCAAGGAAGCACCGAAAAATAGTGAAGAAGAAAACCAAAAGGACACGGACTAAGCAAAAGTGAAAGGAGCGTAAATGCCAGAACAAAAGAGGTTGGCCTTATCAGGATTCGTAACAGATTACATCGTGTACACTGCCATTCATGATGATGAGTTTCTCAAGTCAGTGAGGCAGATACTCCCGGCAAGAGTGTTTGACAGTTCAGCAGTAGAGCATTGTGTCACAATCTGTTATGACTTCTTTGATAAGTACCAACGTGCGCCAAAGGACGTATTCATTGAGTTGGTTAAAGACCGTAAGGCTAAGATGGATGAGACTGAATTTAATTTGTTGAAGATGTATCTTAAACAGTTGGCTACTAAGGATATGTCGGAACATGACCGAGAGTATGTCATGGATAGGTTGAACAAGGAACTTGTTGACCTTACCTTCTGCCGTAACATAGACAGCATCAGAGACTTGGCTAACGATGGGAAGATAGAAGAAGCTAAGTCAGTAGCACTTGGTTCGTTCCGCTCCGTACTGCCTACATCATCGGGAGCAATGGACTACTTTGAAGATTTCTCCGTAGCATTGGATAGGAATTTTGAGGAAGACTTTATGATGCCAACCGGACATCTTGAACTGGATAAGCTTATTGGTGGGTTCAAGAAACAGAATTTCATCTGCTGGTTTGGCCCATACAAGGGGGGCAAGACATGGTGTCTACAGCACATGGCTAAGACAGCATTGATGCATGGCCTCAACGTGTACCATGCCAGTTTTGAAGTTCCACAGGGAGAGATGCAGTTAAGATATGATCAGATGTTTGGGCGATTGGTTAACGCACCATCTAAGAGAGAGATAGAAATGGTAGTGCAGGATGATCATAGGCGGCCTATCATAGTACAGAAGGAGATGCCATCAGTCTATGACAGGGCAGAGTGGACAAAGGCAAGAGAGAAGATGTCCAAGTACGGTGGAAAGCTAATGATTGAGAAGTTCCCGCCATACACAGGAGCCAGTATCCTTGACATAGAAGACAGGATAGTTTATTATGAGCAAGCACATGGCATTAAGTTTGATATTGTGATAACAGATTATGCAGACTTGATGAAGCCTATAGATGGACGGAAGGACACAAGAGATCAGCTTAACATAACCTATATGCTTCACAAGATGTTAGCAGACAAGTACAATATGACGGTGTTCACAGTCTCGCAGGTACAGAGGGGAGCTATTGAAGCTCCAATCATCAAGATGAATAACCTTGCGGAAGACATTAGGAAAGCGGCTAATGCTGATGCCTGTATAGCTATCTGCCGTTCAGCAGAGGACAAGGCCAGACACTTCAAGCGACTGTTCGTAGCTGGTGGTAGAGGGTTCGCTGATGGTGTAGGGTGTGGAGCATACGACAACTTAGGCATAGGGCAATGGTCAGAGTGGTCAGTGCCATTTTCGTTTGCGGGGGATGATGATTAGTAGTTATGACTATAAGGCACTGAGTCCAGAGGATACAGACAAGTTGTTAGGCAAGATGTCTAAGAGGTTCACTACCAAGCCCATGCATCATCAGTCAGTGGCAATGCTATTCGCCATTGACCGTGATGCTGTAGGTTTGTTCTTTGACATTGGAGTAGGTAAGTCCTTGACAGCACTGTACATATCTAAGTACATATGGAAGGCCAAACGAATTTTAGTGGTATGTCCTAACTATTCCATCATGAAAACTTGGGAAGAGCAGACACGAGAACATACCTCGTATAACGTCCATATCTTAGATATGAGCAACGAACGTAGGAAAAAGGCACTGAGGGATACCCGGAGAGAAGAAGGTGTGTGGGTACTTACTTATAGCGGAGCTAGGAGTATTTTCACACAGAAGCAGGTAGTAAATGGTAAGTCTTTGCTATATATTGATGAAGACTTTATAGATTCTTTAGGGTTTGATGCTGTAGTGTATGACGAGTCACATCATATCAAGAACCATGATACAGATCAGACGATAGCATGTTGCAATCTTGCAGTACGGATTCCTAAAGCCATAGTAATGAGTGGCACACCAGCTTCGGAGAACTATCTTAACCTATGGTCACAGATATATTGTCTTGATGGCGGTCAACGATTGGGTAGGAACTTCTTTGGGTTCAGATATAAATATTTCTATGAGGCATTTCACAAGTGGAAGATGAAGGCAGGGGCAGGGAAGCAGATACTTAATAAGATAGACGACATAGTATTATCCTATGCTCAAGAGGAATGCTTTGACCTACCTGACTTGGTATTTGAGAAGAGGCATACTCTCATAAGCAATGAGCAGAGAGAGAAGTATGATGAAGCCCATGAGGGATTAGTCAAGCTTATGCATGGTGGACAGGTACGGATTGATACCATGCTCAAACTCATATCTAAAATGAGTCAGATAAGTAATGGCTTTATATATGATGATAAGAAAGAGCCAGAATATTATAACGATATTCCTAAAGCTAAAGAGCTTCGCAAGGTAGTGGAAGAGTGCTGGCATAGGGGTGGTAAGATCATAGTGTACCATCGGTTCCATGCTGATAGGGAGATAATCAGGAAGTCATTGAAGGGACTGAAGGGAGTGGAGTATGTAGAGTCTAGTGCAGACTTGGCTAAGAAGTGGGATAAGATACAGAAGAATAAGATGCCAAAGGTAGTAGTCACTACCCCTAATGTGTTTGGAGAGGGAGTTAATTTTACTGTGGCTGATACGATAATCTTCTATTCACAGGATTATTCGGGAGAGAAAAGGAGTCAGGCCATAGGCAGGATACATCGGAAGGGACAAGAAAAAAAATGCCTCGTCATTGATATGCTCAACGAACATACCATTGACGAGGACATTTTGCACATAGCTATGGGAAAACTAGGTACAATTCAGGAAATCAAAGACTATTTTATAACTGAGTTCTAGCTACATCCTCTCCTCAAGTGTGGTCATAACAGCATCAAGGTTCTCGTTCAAAATTGTCTCCTAGAAAATTATTCTTCCACGATGATAATTGTTTCAGGAGAAACGTAGAAGGTATCGACAATGACAGGAGCAGGGTATTTGCTCAACTCCTTTTCCATGTCCTGTATCTTTAGCATAAGCTCTTTGTTTTTGGAAGCAAGGGCGTCCCTATCTGCTACTCTGTCTTGAATGCTGTCTGCTGCCACTGCCATTAGCAGACAGAAGAAGGCTATAGCCAGGATTAATGGCACAAGTTTCCAGCTTTCAGTTTCACACATCACGGCAAAGCCAATGAAAATAGCAATGCCAGCTAGTATCGTCATTACTATTTGAGCGTTACAAAAGAATTCTGCCATGTTAGGCTCTTTATAGTTGGTACTCGTGTTCAAGATAGTTTAGTAGCATCCTGCTTCTATAGCTTGGAGCAGGGGACAGTCAGCCGGAACTCCCACAACATCGGAAGGTGGTGTCCTTATAGAGTCTGTCAGATGGGCGAGGGTGGCCTCTTCAGTGAGATTGAGGCCAAGTATCTTGATATAAGCCCCCTCTCTCTTGTAGCACACCTTACAGAAATCTCCTGCTTCGGATGAATTGCAGTAGAAGATAGTGCCACACTCAGGACAGTAGAGCAGTCGAGTCTGGCAGATGGTTTGCTTTTCCATCTTCGCCAGTATCTTGTTAAAATGAGCGGCACTGGCATTTTTCCTTTCATTGGCTGTTTTGGTAAAAGCTGCATGACATTCATGGCATATGTTCATCTTGCCAAACGGATATGAGGGATCGGCAAAGTAAATCTTGGTATTGCAGATGGGACAGATTTCATACGGAGGCATAGGTGTAACTCCCTTGTTGTTGGGGTACTACGATAATTGAAGAGCGTCCACTAGTCCTTCATTCTGTTTATTGTTTTCTTTCCTTTCTTGAGCTTCCATTTGTTCAAGATGTTCAAAATCTTTGGCTTTGAGTTTCCATCTAATCCTGTGACCTCTAGCATTAAACAGATGAGGACAACTGGTAGCTACAATTCCTTCAGCTTTTTTATTCTTATCCTCAGAAATACTGCTACAGAAAAGAGATTTGGCCTCTTCTATTGCATCGTCAGTAGACATGACTCCAATCCAAGGCACACATTTTATGTGCAGAGTTTTAGCCATAGTCATAACATCTTCACACGGAAGCCAGTAATCGTGGTTCCAATTATACACATCGAAGAGGATAAAGTCTTGATCTTCCTTAATATATCCTCCCCCCTTCTGTATCCCTGCTCCGTATCCTTCTCCAAATAAGGTAAGCTTATCCAATCCAAGCTGAGATGCCATGTGAGGATAGTTGAACTGAGCATGTAAAGACTTCATCAGATTGACAGGCATTTGCGCTCGGTCAGTCCTTCCATTAAATGTGACTTTCTCTTCTTTATGGTCATATATAACTCTGACATTCATGCCGTCAATCTTTTCGGTAACGTTCCAATGATTAATGGAACCAAACTCAGGCATGGAAAGTTCACCGGGAATGATAATTCCCTTCTTGCTCATGTCTCTTTTCCAAAGAGATTGTATTTTAGGGTAGAACAAATCAGTCTCCTATTTTGGAAAGTTTTCTTCGATAAATAAGCGAGCCTCTGTAAAGAGGGCTTTCACAATTAGGTAGTCTCCTGATATTTTTCTGTGCATTTCAGTTGGTTAACGTTTTGAATGATTTGAATTTGTGTAGCAATCTCTTCCAAATCTTCAATCGCCATTTGATTGTAGTCTGCTTCTAGTATTACTTGGGTAAACTCTGCTCTTAGTTTTTCCTCGTCCATCTGCCTACCTTTCTAGTTTGGTAACATCTTCAATTGCCTTCCATCCATCGTAGAAGTCGAGTAAAGCACAGCTAATCCCATCATCCTTGTTGTGTGTCATGTAATCATTTGGGTCTGGCACTCCTTGAGGCCACTTGACAGGGAACACTTTAACTTTGTCAGGGAGAATCAATCTCAATGAGCTTACTATCTTCACATTCTCATCGTACTTATCCCTGTCTAAAGCTACAGGCACAAAGATAGGGGAACGCTTACCCTGATTTGTATCCAGTAAAGCAGTAATGATTACGCCTAACTGAAGCTGCTGCTGATCTGACATATGACTGCCGCCAATGCCAAGAGGACATACAACAGTATCAATAAGGGAATCTCCATAAGGCTCACATAAAGAAAGAACATCAAACATTCCTTCTACTATGGGAATAATGATGCCTTCAGAATATTCATCTGTTTCTGGATTAGTGAATAGATATTTATGAAGGAAAGACAGACCAATAAATCCTTTGGTCATTTGAGTTCCTTCTTCATATAGATACTTTCTTTTCTCATCATTGGTTGATCTTCCTACTGCCCCAACATCAATGACTTGTCCATCCTTGAACTGCTCTATTGGAGCAGATATTCTTCCTTCCCAGTTTGCCCCAGTGCCAATGAAGAGGTTATATCTGTGTACTGCTATCATTGTATCGTCCAAATTATCTCCCGGTTCAATAATCTTTCTTAGTTCGAGATAAGCTTTAAGCTTTGCCATTGCCATAGGTGGAACAGGATGTGTTCCCGGTATTAATCGTAAAGCCGTTCTCCTTTCTTTGCTTTCTTTATTGTATTTGCTTTTGATCTCATCTCTTGATATGATGAATGGCTCAAAGGATTGTCGAATTAATTGTAGCTCATCTTCAGCTACCCCAAACTTTTCCATCAGTTTAGCTATCCAGCCCTTCTCTCCACACACCCAACACTTGAATCCACCTGACTTTAAGTTAATCCCTAAATGATAGTCAGGCTTTTGACAATAGGGACATCTCCATGCCCCTACCCATCCTTCTGTCTGGTTAGGATGATTATGCTCATACCTGACATGATATCTGTTTAATATCTGAAGTACATTCATGTGTCATACTTTCGAAAGCTGGGCGGAACAGTAGGAGCAACCTTGCCTCTGCTAAAGTTACCGGGAACTATTTGTTTAGGTGCTATCCTAGCTAGGATAGTGACTTTACTTCCTTCCAAAGTACGCAGAATGAATCTGTCAGGATGTTTTTTAATCTCTTCGTAGACTGCTTGAATAGATGTGCCTTCGTAATTAGAAAGTCCTACTATAGTCTTCCAATCAGTACTGGATTTCTTAATCTCTTCTACAGAAATCTCTCTGTACCGTGTGTGTTTTCCCATTTAGTTTCTCCTTCCTGAAAATAAATCAAACTCTTCTTCAGCATTCTCTTTTGAAATCTGTTCTGGAAACACAAACTCATCCATAAATCGTGTTTTTACAAATTTATAATAATCTGTTTGTGTTTCTGATTCCTTTAGCATATATAGAAAGTTAATTAACTCTGATGTTTGTATATGACTGATCATACCTTTTTCTTGTTTGATTATTAAATCAGGTTTCATATGAAGTCCTTGGCTTGGTATATTTTAAAAAGGGGAGCGTCCAATAACTGAGTGCAAATAAGAATAACACAAGAATAACCATAAACTTGTGGGTGTTCAGTTATATAGCTAGAAGTGAGCAACTACTAGTAAGTAGAGGACGCTCCCCTTTTATCTCATGCTATAGGCATGTGCCTTTCTTAGTTAGTTATTGCCTTTTGCATTGAAGGCGAACAGGATTTCATCCCCTGCCTTGATTATGGTAGAGAGTTTGGAATCCTCGTTGTTCACGCAGACATTCATTCCTTCCATGTCCTTTGCGCGAACTTCCGCCAGTTTCGCCACATCCTCCACTGTAAAGGCTCCATCCTTTACACCAGCGAGGGGCAGCATGACCGTGGTTCCGTCCCCCGGCACTTTCGATACCTTGATAGCAACCTGTTCAGCATTGCCCTTGGCATCATCGGCTACCGATATAGCATCCCCATCCTCGACAGGGGCATCCAGATCGGTATCGTTACCATTAAGCTGGACATCCTGACCGTCAACCTCAAGCTGTCCTTTCTTCAGGACATCAGCCACGGAAGCTCCTTCAGCAACAGTAACGTCCAACACATCACCGGGAACCATGATCAGGGTAATCTTTGCCATAATAGTTTAAACCTTTCGTTATGTTTCGGCACTACATTAATCCAACAATGTACATACATCTGACCTTGACTTATGCTCCGTATTTTGAGGTCAGGATAATATGTGGACGGAGCGAAAATTGCAACTTGTTAATTTCAGGCAGTTTGTCGTTAGGCAGTATCTCCTTTCTGGTAGTGCCGTACAAGAAATTAGCACAATAGATGAATGACCAGATAGCATATCCAGACAAAATATCTGCTGTACTACCTATTGAAAGTGGAGTCCCACATGGACTTGCGGGAACATCCTCATCCTTTACATCTAACGTTCCATCATACTTCTCTACTATCTTCGGTATAGTCATGGGAATAGAGTACACAATCCCATGTAGAACGTCCATTCGGGTTTCGATTACCCACTTGGTATCAAACCCTTCTTGAATTATGTTTCTGAATATATCCCTTCTCGAATCAAAAGAGTCAGTCAGAAGGAATACTACTCCATCAAAAGTATTGGGGTCGTGTTCAGCAGAATTCACTCTCATGTTGTAAGTGTGAATCCTCTTTTGTTCCAGATCGGCACATATTTTACTCAGAGCGTCAACCTTATACTCTCCTATATCATTGTTGGTATAAGGCTGATTCCCTATATTATGCCTTTCTACTTTATCAAAATCATACACATGAAGCTGTTGTGGAGGCAGTCCCATCTTGATAAGACTAATTGCTACCCTCGCACCAGTAGCTCCTGCGCCTACTACATGTACATTGTCTTTAAACTTGGTAGGATTAAAGACATCATTACTTCTAGTTATGTCCAAACGTATTGCTCCTTATAATGTTACTGATGCTTCAGAGGATTCCGCCCCGGCCTTCCATTGATCAAGAATTGTCCTGTAATACTTAGGACTACAGCCGTAATTCATAAACTCATCGGGAGGAATGCAAAGGTACATGGTTAAATATTTGTATAACGGAAGAGAGTCCATGTAACATATAGCAGATTCTTTACTATAGACAGGAGTTATATCACATATCTCTTGCTTACTCTCTGTCATATGTTTCTCTATAATGAAGGCAGGAAGCCCCATAGCGAAAAGGTCTTTTGGATATTTCAGCAGATTCGCCATGAGTATATCTTTTATGTATTCTCCCTGCTCTTCTTCTGCAAACCTTGTGGCTTCGTCAAGATCGATCAACGATTCCGAATTCAAACTGGTCTTGTGTTCCGTACTGGCTTTCCCACCATGCGACGTCTGCTGCCCCGACCCCTGTGTCTGTAGAAAGCCGAACCGACCTCCGATCAGAGGAATTTGTATGCGTTTTGAATACCTGAACTTTTTCCAGATACTCCTGAATTAATGGGTCATTGTCCATGACTACGGCTTCGGGAACCCAATTTAGATTCTTAATTATGATTCCCTTTTTATAATGCCACATGTCAATGATAACTTTACCATTCTTGTTGAATATTCCCCTGAACATATAAGAAGGAGCAAGTTTCCCTCCTTGTCCAAAGGTCTTCATCTGTGCATTATCCTGCGAAGAGGGTTCAACTCCCATATTTACATGACTATGCCCCCAAAAGCGCAATTCCCTTATAATCTTGATAGCATTTGCTTTTGGGGTCATATTTTTCAGTAAGTCTGTGACTATGCGATTGATTCCCTTGCCGGAAGCATCAGTCTCTCCACCAGATACTCTTTGCTCTGGTAGAAATATATCGTACAATCGAAACACATCAGACTTTACTTTCTCGACTGCTCCGAACCAACTTATCTCATGCCCTGCAATTGAGACAAGAGTCTGTTGTTTAGATAAAGCCTCTTGAGATATAATCATTTTTGGATTAAAGCTCACAGTGAATTCTGGCTTACCCTTATCTGTCCTGAACGGTAAGGCCAAGTCAGTTGAGACTTCAGACTTATAAAGACTTATTTTCTTTTCCTTGCCATCTTCCGAGATGATCTTAGTCTCTATATATCCAGAGTTATTCTCTGCTTCTTTCTTCTTGTTCTTGCCTTTCTTTGCATTTTTTTCGCTCTTCGTTAGTTTCTTTCTCACCATGCTTCAATTCCTTTCAAAAGGATAGGCACTACAGTTATTAAGAGAGAATTACGCTCCTACATGAGTCATAAGCATTTCTTCTGATTCTCCAAGCACTTTCTTAGAGTACTTGGTCAAGTATTTAGGTTCAAGGATTCTGAGTTGCCTCATATAATAGAAGTAGTTACCTTGCAAAACCTCCTTGAGATTAAAGTTGTTATCAGCCAAATACTTAACAAACTCTCCTTCTGTAGCTCCTTTTTCAAATCCTTTGATGAAAGTTTTATTATTTTCATCAATCCAAGGCCAACTATGGACACCTTTACCCCATGTATCTTTGACATTAGCGGATTGTAGGTAAGATATAATCCTACCCACAGCTTCCGCATATCTATTCTCTCCTATAAGCTGAGTCAGTACTGCTCCTACATTACCATAGCAAGGCCCACCACTAATAGGCACATGTGGAGCAATATGCCTTCTCTTAGTTCTGCCTAAACAATTAAGTACATCCAATGGCTTATACTTGATGAATGACATGTTCTTATTCATTGGCAGTGTTATCTGAATTTTACCTATCAGATGCAATATTCCTGATCGACTGTCTCTGCAAAATAAAGGCTTTGTGCCTATATACAGAGTAGAAGTCTTTTCATTAGATATCACTTGATCTACTTTTGATAAAGAAAGTAGATTCTCCCATTGTTTTTCTATCGTGTTGGAGGTTTTGATAGCTAAAGTAGTTTCAATCTGCTCTTGTTTGTCATGAATTATTTCTATATCTGAAGACGATTTCATAAGTTGAGTTAGAAGATGTTCATGTCTTTCTCTCAAACTCTTTTCCGTTTTGGTTAACTTATCTTTCTCTGTTCGAAATTGGATTAAACAATTATCTACATACTGTTTCTTTGCTATTTCCATCTTTTGTTTCGGAGTAAGGCGTTTTTCTTTCTTCTTTTTAGTGAATTCATTCAGAAGCGATGGGTCTGCTTCTATTATAGAATTGATTTCATCAAAAGCCCACTCTAAGTATTTAAAAGCAAGAGCGTTTTTACTAGTTGGAGTATATGGCTCTCTTTTTATGTTAATAAATATTCCTTTTTTGGGAACAATTCCTCCCAATTCAAAATCAAATTCCTTTACAAAAGGTACAGCATCGTCTGTATTGCTTTTCTCTTCTGCCCTGATTGAAATCTTTGCAGAATGATGTTTAAGTCCATCTTGTATGGCATGACTTTGCACGATATGAGTCAATTGTTTAAAAGTTTCATATTTTTCTACATCGGCTTGCTTAGACAAATCCAAATCCAAGAGAATTTTATCTGGATTTGATTTTGATCTTACAGTTACTTTTCCTATTCTTGGCCTATCTATCTCTCTTTCTATATATTGAGCGATATTTCTATACATGCCATGCCCATAAGTAGCTTCAAAAGAAAAGGCAAATATAGATATACTCTCATTGTTTTTTACAAAGGTATATCCTCCATAACCATGAGAGCAATTTGAATGTAAATCCATTATATCCATGCCACAGAGCATAGCTACATGTTGGTTTTTAAGCCATTTCTTTCTGAAAGCTTCACAATGTGCTTCTCTTTTCATATGCATCATATGTGAGGTATGTGAGGAAGCAGATACTACTCTTGGAGTAGTGGACAGGCAAGAATAAGGAGCAGAGTAGAAGTAGCTATTCTCATACTGAGAGGAAGAATACTCTTGCTTCTTTCTCTTCCTTACTCCTGTCGTCATGTATTCAAAATTAAAGGCTTCCTGTGAAAATGGTCTGAACATAGAAGCCTCATTCAGATTCAAGAAGGCAATAAACTCATTTGTACTCAAAAGAAAGAATGCATTTTTACCTATTCCATTCAAGTGTGGATATCTTTTGAAATAACTATTTTGCATTTCTGTTGAGATATCACTATATTTTCTGAGAGGAATTCTTCCCATTTTCATATTTTTAAAAGGGAAAGAAGGGGAAGGGCATATGAGAACAGGGCTAAATCCCTGCTCAAGTGAATTTATAAGAGAAAGTTCAAAACCTTCTTTTATTTTGGCAGTAGCAGTTAAAGAAGGATATTTCTTTTCGGAAATATCTATACGTTCAGTCTTGTAAACCTTTTGCTTTATCAACGACTCCGCTATAGCGGCATGTGCTTTATCGGCAGTACTTCTGCGGTCTACAGCAACAGGAGTTTCAGTAACAAGAGTAGCCTTATTCATTTGCTCTCCAATATGATAGTAATCGAATCACCAATAATAACAGAGTCAGATACTAGAAACCTGATAGAAGCTTTGAGATCATTGACATAAACTATGCCTTTGCTACTAATAATTTCTCTCATCACTTCTACGCAGGAATCTTGTTTAGTTTCTACGATATGATGCCAAATTGATTCAATCAACCTCTCCTTTTTTATTGGCTTAAAGATTATAGTTCTCTTTGGAGGAATACACCACAAAGGAACCCATATCAGTAGGCAAACTACAATAAGCTTTTTCATCCTATTCCTCTTTGATTGCGTCACAGATTAATTGCAGCCTCAGTTCAGTATCCTTGTTATTATCTAACAAGGGCAAGAAAACAGTAGCTCCTTCCTTTGGCTTTGCTCTTACCACCGTAACTGCTTTATCATCAATGATTAACGTAAAATGATCAAGACGAGGGTCTGTCATTATCGCCTCGTTGTTATAAGAGACACACAAAGACAGACAAAAAGACAGGATACTACAATTGCTGGCATTTGGTAGGCTACTTCCCCTACCTTTAGAAAAGTGTACATATCATACATATCGATCTCCCTAAAATATAAACTTGTCCTGCCCCCCACCAGAATTTCACTGGTCTTCGATTGTGGTTTGACGTCTACCCCACTCAGGCAGGACAAGTTTATTGCTTTTATATTTCAGTTACATTAGAAGCAAAGAGTTCTGGCCTTCTCAGCAATTCATCATCCAGATAGTCATACTTTCCACGTTTCTTAGCGGCAGTAAATCGTTCCCAACAATCATCTTCCTGCACCTTCTTCAGCATTGCAGCTTTGGAAAATTCTTGTTTCTTTTCTTTTGCTCGTACATTTTTCTTTGCAGCAGCAGGGTCAATAGAAGCTTGGAGTGCTGCAAACGAATTAAACTTTTTCATTGCTTTCTCCCTTATCTAATGGTTAGAGTAAAGTTATTGCTATTACTATGTAGTGAAGCTCATTTCTTAAATACCTTTCCCCCTATATATAGGGTATGAGTAATAAGAATTGTATCAAAGATGTACGCCATCTTGCCCATAGATTGAAGCAAAGATATCTGCTTGTCATTATAGATAATAAACTTCCTTCCTTCTACTATATCCATAAGCAATTCAGGAGAACGCATCTCCATCATACAATACTCATAGATATATGTGAATAAGACCTTGCTAGGGTCTAGCTCATATTCTGCTTTCTTCTGTCCCAACTGCATGACAGATACTATTGGTTCAGATGGCGGCATCATTTCTCCTTAAAACATGTTGAGCATAGATTCAGGATATAATCCTAAAATAACAAAGACTAAAGTAATTGTGCCAAGGATGAGATACGTCATAACTATAAAAGCTGCAATAAAAAATAACATCATGCAGATTCCAGAAATTACTGTTATCCACTCACGGCTCCATATAAAATCTGATAGTTTTCTTTTTATAGCTTTCATTCATTATCCCCTTTAGAACATTTGCAACATTTATCTTTTCTTAGGATAGATTCACAATCATTGTAACTTGTATATTCTTTTTCACATTTAGCGCATTTAAGTCCATAAGGATAGTTGTGTCCGTTTACCATTATAGCCCTCGTTTTCTATCCTTTTCTAATCAAGATACAAGAAAACCCCTCTCACTCTATTATTCTAGAGTGAGAGGGGAATAGATTATAACCTGTCAGCTTCCCGCCTTATTCTTACAACAGCTAACTTGATCATTCTGCCAACAGGCCATACGATAAACGCACTGGTATTGATAGCTTCGAGATAGTCAGCTATGCTATTAAGCTCGCATTTAATCATTTTGAGCTTTTTAATGCATTCATCCAATACAGCGTCTATCTCTGCTGATGTCATTTTCAACTGCTCGTCTTTGTCTACCATCCGAATTTATCCTTTGTTATAAGGTAAAAGAGAATTGTAATGATTACTATCAGTATTGCAATACTAAGCATTGGCTTTCTCCAATATGTCAAGTTTAGCTACATCTATTTCATTGATCAACTCAGATGCAAAGCTAAAGAACCCCCGTTGAGGATTCTTTTTATCTTCCGCAAGCCACACATTACCAGTGATAAGATACCACTGCATGCCACCATGAAAGATGTCTAATTCAATTTGTATTTCTGTATCGCCAGTGATATAGTTATTCTTGAATATATCTCTAGCTTCAGCTTCAGGCAATATCCCTCGCATAATCTCTCCTATGCTTTGCGGAATAATACCACTGCTATTATACAAAGACACACAAACGCCAAAGCATGCAGGTTAGTACTGGCGTATATATATCCTTGAGCAGCAATAAGAAATAATATAACACAGCTAAATCTTTGAGCGAGTTTCATTTAACTATCTCCTTGCCGGGCCATTTCAAAAGCATAGCCGCAAAGATAAGTTTTTCAGCATGATGTTGTCTCACATCCTGCGTGAGTTGAAGAGGATTGCCAATAAAAGTACAGCCATCCATCCTTCTGAAACTCTTCTCCTTTTTAACAATGTGCGCTCCTATTCGTGATAGACATTTATCTCGACTCCAATAACCAGTTGTACCTTGCTTCCTTTGAATCTGTTTAATAATGTTCATGCTATCCTCCCAACTAAATAGGAAAGAACTTTGTTAATCTCTAAAAAACCTAAACATAGGCTCGTGATCATCTATTGCTAATTCCATTTCTTTTATAGTATTGATTGCCATTCTTATTTTTGTCATAATATTTAATTTTGTATCCTGTGAAATATAATTTCCTTTTATATAGCTATCATGCATACTTTCTATAACACTTTGTAATTCTTCAATAGCTATATCTTTCTTGCTCATATTATCCTCTCATTTGGTTATCTCTTAGGTTTCTAATAGTACAGCACCCTGTTCGTGCCATATATTGCATTACATTGCATTATATTTATACAAGACTTTTTTATCTTCTTTTATTTAGTTTTATAAACACTGATACCCCTGTTACTTTCGTAACAGGGGTATCAGTTAACTGTTGATGGTGCAATTACTTAACTGGCTAACAGCTTGTTGAAAGCCTCGCAGCTATCAGGGCAAACAACCTTGACGCTCTGCTTACGAATGTGCGTTCCGGTTCTGATAGCCTTTGCAAGAGGTTCACCTTCTTTAATCGGCTTTGCATGCTGGAAGTACTTCGCCAGTATTGCATTGTCTCCGCTAAACAGATTATTCTTGATACCACGTTTGAATATCCGCTCAGTGCCATCCGTGTACTTGGCGAAATTGTACCCCTCTTTTGTGGCTAACAAATGCCACAAGGTTTGACCGTGTTGATACGCCAGTTGCAATTCGTTATCCTCCAACCAGCTTGCATGCGCCTTGTTCTTGTCGTTGTAACGCTCACAGAGCTTGTCCGCCGAAGGATAAATGCGCCCCTCACTATCTTTGTAGGCTTTGGCTTCTTTGTCGCTGTGAAACAGTTGCAACTGCTCAGGACTCGCCGCATCGAACAGATCGTTGATAGTCACTTCGGTAGGGTCATCGCCAGAGATATCGATGAATAAAGCCATACTCCGCTTTATCATCATTATCTCTACTTTATCCAGAGGGGTAAGGGATTCGATTTTGTCAGCATCGGTAAAGAACACAAAAGGCTCACCTTTGTGTTCCGAACCTGCCAACAAATGCCACAAGTCAACATCGTAGGAGCCAGTAGGAGAATTAACAAAACCATCCCCGCCTTGTTCCTGAGTGATAATAACGTGACTTCCCTTTTCCAGACTGATGCCCTGCTCTACTGTGCTTTTCATCTTGTTAACTCTGCGAAGCTTGCTATTCAGCTTAGACATTTTAAAACCTTTCAACTGTGTCCCTTGTGATTGTTTGCCGAAATCATACCTTGTAACGTCCATAGGACAACCACAAGGGACGATTAAACTGCAATCAGTAGGGAGACAACCATAACCATAATCAACTCCGTAATGACTGCCCTTACAGTCACTAAGGGATAAGTGGTTTACAGCTTTATCTCTCTCTATATCACGCACTGGCATAATCCCCAGCACGTTTTTAGATATTTTTGTACTAAATTCAGCAGATTTTTTAAATTCTTTCTGCATCCTGCATCTAGCCTTTTTGAATTGTAAAACACTTGTCCAACCAGAGACAAGTTAACACCTTTAGACCCATAAAGCAAGACTTTTATCTACCTATATATAAAGAGTTACAGAGCTATTAGAATGATAATCACTATCAGGGGGAAGTCTTTTCTTTTATAGTACTTAGCAAGCTAAGTCCTTAAAAGAAGTAAGACTTGAAAGGCATAAGCAAATGCTATCAAAGCGAAAACCAAAAGCTTCTAAAGCTATAAGCAACAACTATCTAAGCAGAAGCAACGGCTATCAAAGCAGAAGCATCTAAGATATACCCCTAGTATCAATCATAAGGGGTAGACCCCACCCCTCCCCTATCATTATTTCAGTTCTCTTTAAGTAATATCCCCCACGTATCTCATCCATTTTACAACATCTTATTCTCAAACTACCCCATTCTTATTCTCAATCTCTCTAAAACACCCCTGTACACAAGCGTTAAAAAAACTCCATAACTCCATCCCCATCAAAGCACTATGTCCACTTTGAGAATGACTTTGAGAAAGCACACAGGGGGGTCTTCGCCCCCCACCCCCTTCAAGGTTAAAGGTACTTAGAGTGAATTTTTTCCTTGACAAATCGACATAAATGTGTTATATTACAGGCCAGTAGATTGCTATACACATATGTCACTGTAAGGCACATTAACCAGGAGATGAGATGAAGTCTATCGAAGAAGTTTTGCTGAAGCTGGTAGAGGACTCCGACTTGGTAGAAGTGGTAAGCTGTCTGGATATATTCATAGCCCCGAAAGATAAATGCCGGGTGAAACTGTATGATGAAGACGGAGAGCAGGTCTATCCTGTGGAGGGAGCATGACAGTTCCCGAAGTAGATGTGAATGACCTGATAGATGAGTATGTAAGATTCAGAGATCAATCCATGTACATGATATGGAAACCGGGAGGGATACTTGAAGTCTTTAATGCAGAAGTGGGATGAGGTATATAGACAGAAAGTAGTAGAGCGGTTTATAAATCACAAAGTAGCAGAATGTCTCAAGTGTAATGGCAAGGGATGGTATGAAGTAGGCAAGATAGAGAACTTGTGGATGATTGATAACCGAATTAAAAAACTCTGCTCATGTAGGGCAGAAGCCAAACGGGAGGTACTCATGGCATTAACACCATTAAGAAAAGATTTTCAGCAGTTGACGAATGATGAATTTCTGCACTTGAAGCGTTTAGGAATGCTGTATGAACTCTACCCCGAATATGTAGAGACAATAGATACCAGAGGAAAAAAGATTAAAGCAGAAGAAAAGGCCAAAGGAAAATATGAGAAGTATGAACACCACAAGAAAGAAGTGTGGGTGAAGAAAGAACTCAAGGGAACTCACAGGGAATGCTGCCTGTGTTTCGATTGTGAGAACTTCCACCCGTTTGAGATTACGAATTGTCACATAGCACAGGCGAACTTTGAACTGTGTAAGAAGTTCAACACTGTACAACCTGTTTTTGAATGTCCTGAATTTAAGGAGAAGTTTAATGCCAAGACCCCAACAACTCAAACGACTGAGAAATCTGACTGAAGCTGAAATGCAAAGACGAGAGGGAGAACTTATCCCATATAGAGCAGAGCCGATGAAGTGGTATTGGAAGCTGGCAGGATTCGCAGCAGTAGTGATAACATTCATAGCAGCTATGGGAGGATGTTAATGACGGAACGAAGGAATCTATCACAAGGAGCCATCTGGCAATCGGGAGCGGTAGACTTCTGCAAGTGTGGAGGACTGATACACCGGGATGGCAAATGCACTATGAACTGTAAAAAGCCCACAAAGAAAACGGAGAAGAAGTGAAAGAACAGTCTTTCTTAATCAAGCACAAAGGAAGCCCTGCTCTCCCCATCACCATACGGGAAGAGATCAAGACCGTGATAGATATGGGAGAATGCTGTGCATTGTTTGAGCAACACGGAGAGATGGATGATAATGCCAGAATGAACCTTCTGGCTAAAGTAGTGTCAGATATGGTCAACTCTTTTATACCCCTGAAGGTTAAACGTGGCGTGACGGCTGGCTGTGGAAGCCATAGGAAGGGCGTAGCGAGCTTATTCTATATAGACAATACAACTCTTAGCCATCTGAACGAATGGCCTAAAGACAACAATGCAAGAATCCAAATCATTGTAGACTGTTGGAAAGACATACAGGATGTGCTGGACGCATTCGGAATAACTGTGGAGGCTAGGAATGACGCTAGATAAAATACATATAAGAGAGAACTACGACGACAAGTACTCGTTCTGTGGGAAAGCTTCTGATAACTTCCAGACGAAGGAAGAGGTCAGGAAGAATGTGAATCATGGAGAAACCCACCCCGATCACTTCTGTAAGACATGCTGGATTAAATGGATGCAGTGGTACAGCTTTACACGGAAGGGACTAGACATTCCAGAAAGTGAGAAACTCTAATGGCTAAAAAGAAACGTCGCAGTATGATGGATGAAATGGCTGATATGGAACGAGAGATGTCAGACAGCACTAGAGCTAGGAAAGGTAAAACAAATCCTAGGGTCTTGGCTGGTCTTAAAGAATTGGCTAAAAGAGTAAGTAAGAAAGGCAAGACAGTTTCTAGCGTTAAATCAAAGTCTGCTACTAAGCAGAGAAAGAAAGCTGTCAGTAAAGCGAGAAAGACTATGAACCATATTGACCCTAGAAGTGGAACATCAGGCAGAGCTAGGGACGGGAGGTAGCATGCCTAGACCAAGCACAAGACGGAAAACTTCTTCTACATCTAAGAGCAAACCTCACAGGAGAAAGAAGATCAAAGGCCCGATTGATTCACGGACGGGCAAACCGAAGAGGAAACAATAATGGCTATTAAGAAACAGTGTGCTAACTGTATGTGCATTAATGAGATACATAACTTGACATGCATCATGTGTGGGAATGAACTTGCTGTAGCCCGACTGCCAAAAGGCTATACCAAGAACGAGAAGATACTTCCCTCCCTTTTAGATCACAAACGCATACGACATCTGACGAAAGATGAATTCCCGACAAGGATGATATAATGGAAGCTTTTTTTGATATGCTAGCTTGGCGCACTTTGCTGCATTTCATAGGTGGATTTATTATAGGCTTTGTGTCGGCAGGGTTTACTAGGTGGCTTATAATAGCAGTAGTGCTTGGAGTATTGACAATAAAAGAATTTTTTATAGACCCACATCCTAGTGATCTGTATTGGGTAAAATCAATTATGGATATAGGAGTGTGGAGTATAGCTATGGCACTCGGATATTTCGGGTACATGTATTGCAAAGGAGATAACAATGAAAGAACAGTCAAGTGAAACTAACAACGGTAGCATGACCTTGAGGAACGCCAGAGATACTGGCCCTGCAAAACGTAAGATGAAGGGTTCACATACTGCGTATGATCCTCGTGATCGTGGTGCAAGCCCGAAAGGGAACCCTGCTGGCAAATGTGGACTTAGAGGCTAACAAGGAGATACAATGGCTGTACCTAGGAGAAAGAAATCATTTGAGGCGAAACTATTTGAAGAGTTTGATGATAAGAAACTTCTTGAAGCTGCCAAGCTTATTTCCACAGGCAACCTCAAGAACGTACCTCAGTTGAACTTCATCCAAGGACTTATCAATAGAAAGCTGGAAAAAGAGAAGACGGAAGGACATGTAGATATTGATTACATGTCCTTGCTTCAAGTCGGATGGGAAGCTTGTCGTGACGATGGATTGATGGAGCCGTTGACAAAAGCCCTTATGAACAAACAGCGAATGCAAAGAGGGGAGAATATAGAATCCCCCAAGAACTTTAAAGAACTTGAAGAAGTTGTTAAAAGGGTCGCTGAAGTCGAAGGGACTACTCAGGCTGATATCAAAGAAGGAGCCAAGCATTTTTTGAATGGAGATTTTGATAAGGAATTGGAGGAAGGTGAGGATGTCGAACACAAAGCTGACCTTGAATGAACCTGACCTGAACATCTTTAATAACGCAGAGGAAATGGATGTCCATATGAGTTCTAAAAAGCAGAAGATTAAGTTGCAGATTGAGAGGGCCAAGAAGCTGCCTAAAGAGGGAAGTACAGTCTCAGAGGTAGCAGAGGCTCTTGAAATGACTGACGATGAGATTGAGGCGAACCTGTCAGTGGGAGTTATCGTGACAAAGTTCACCAAGGGAAAACGGCTGGTAACAAACGAGTCCTTACTATGGGCCGTCAGAAACCAGAAACTGAAAGCATATGAAGTCGAAAAAGACTAAAGGAGAAGCAAGATGGCTAGTGATTTCTTAGAGAAGGCTGCTGCTGTATCACCAGCAGATGAGGATGAAGCTCGGTACGAAAGAGAATACCAAAGGATTGATTCTGGATTGGATGAAATAGAAGACGCTATGGGTGACGATGATGAAGCTCTGGAACTCGCAGAGGAAGAACGAGAAGAGTTTACTGAGTTCATCGAAGAGACAGACAACAATGAACCTAGAGAAGAGCGTGTAGTTGAGTTGCAGGAGCATGACCCTGAGAACGATGATGTAGACCACAAGGACAGGTGGAATAAGTTTGCCCAACAGAAGGGCTATCACGAGAGGGTTGTAGCAGAGCGCAAGGAACAGACAGGACACGGAGTAGTTGTACCTAATCCAGAAGAAGTAGTAATGATCGAAGAGAGTAGACTGAGAGCCAATCGTAAGAAAGAGATTGAGAAGGAGCGTAAGGTGACTCAGGCTACTATCGTAGATAAGGCCGGGAATGAGTTGAAGACACATGTGCCGAAGAGGGTGCATGAGTTGTCGAAGGAAATTAAGGTTCCTTCAAAAGAGATCATAGCTATACTTGGGCTGAAGTCGCATCTGACCAAGGTTACACTTGAGCAGGAGAAAGCACTGACAGCCGCTTTAGCAAAACAGAAAACGAAGAAGAAAGAAAAGAAGCCCATCAAGATGAAGAACAGGGACAAGCAGGTTCAGGCTGAACTGAGCAAGTCCCGTAAGGAAATGTTCGAAGCTGACCCATCAAGGATTGATTGGGTTCCCACAGACGTAGTAGATAATGTTGGCATGCATCCTGCAATGTGGAGGGCATACCTGCTTTGGTTCCGTGACATGCGTAAAATGAAGCCGGGACTTACTTACGAGGAAGCGAAAGGGTCGTTGTCCAGAATGGGACACCCTATGCGCTATAGGGCGAGGATGGCACAGAGACAGCAAGCGAGGATTTAATGGCAGACAAGCAAATAGATTTCGCTGCCGCAAATGCCTTTTCTTCTTTCGAGTGTTTGCTGCAAGATAAGCGAATGACTAAAAGACGTTACCGTATGCTAGGGATGTTGTACTTAGCTTGGTTGAAGAATAGAATCGCAATGTATCCGCTTCTATGTCTTCCGCATACAATCCCGTTTCACTCTTCCTATAAGAAGATGAAAGCGTTGTTCGGTGGAAACAGAAGCAGTAAGACGTTTTCTACTGCGGCTGAGATGGTAATGATTGCAACGGGTCAGCATTTTTGGAGACACCCTGCCTCATTACCGAAGCCTCCCTTTCAGATGTGGGTGTTGACGGAAGACTTTAAAACCGCATGGGATGTACAGTTACAGGCATTGCTCTACTGGATGCCTCCTAACATGGTATATCCCTTAGACGAACATCTTAGATGGTCGGGTAGTACACATGAACTGATAGTGACTCGACCTGAAGGGGATGTTACAATACAGTTTCGCTCATGGACGCAGGGATTCAAAAGACAGAGAGGCCGCTATGTGGCTGAAGTCTGGTTCGACGAAGAGCCTGAAGATGAGGACGTTTTTAGAGAGATGGAGTTTCGTACTTTGGGTGCTGGTGTCGGTAGCACTGTTATCTCTGCTACGCCTCAGTCTGGCGCAATGTCCTATCTCTATGATAGAATTATTGAGAACAAGCGTAACGACCCTGAAGTGGAATACTGGCTTCTGAACAGTTACGATAATTTCTATCTTGATCAGAAGGCTCTGAAGAGGCTGGATGATATGAGCATAGGCGAGGATGAAGCGGAACGTGACATGCGTATTAAAGGCTTGTTCGCTGTCCGTACAGGGAAAGTGTATAAATGTTATAGGGATGAATACTATGACAGCGATCTAAACCAGAAGGGTTGTCTGGTTAAGGGCAACTTCGAGATACCTAGATGGTGGAACAAGTACATGGCTCTAGACCCCGGCTACACAGTATGCGCTGTAGGATGGTATGCAGTTGACCCGTCCAATGGTGACATCTACAAGTACCGGGACATGAGGTTTGAGAACGAAGCCATGAGTGAGATAGCCAGAAAGGTACGAGTAGTTAATGGTGACGAAAGAATAGAGTTCTGCGTAGTGGATGGAAGTGAGCCTAACGCAGCAGTGGAGTTACGAGCTTTTGGGATTAAAGCTGTTCTTGATAGGGACTTCGCCAAGAATCTCAAAGATTTTTCTGATAGAGGTAGAAAATGGGCTGGTATTGAAAGGACGAGAGGATATCTGACAGGGGCTTATGGGCCTAGACTTTTTATCCTTGACACCTGTGACAATACCAGACGAGAGTTTCAGCGTTATGCATACACTGAAGCTGGCGAACCTCAGAAAGAGAACGATCATTTTATGGATGAGACACGTTACGTTATATCATCCAGACCAAAAGGAGAGACTCCTAGTTTGCTGAGAACGGGGCCAGTACCTACTATGGAGCAGATGATTTACGAAATGGAACAAAAGAGACAACATCCATATAACGTTATCGGAGGATTAGATGTCCCGCAAAGAACTGAATTTTAACAGGAGGAAACATGATCAAAAAAATTCTCACATGCGTCATAGCCTTGCTGATCACTTTTGCGGGGATAGGTAACGCACAAAATTCTACGACTATTCCTACTACTTTTGAGTTTGCTGTCCCTGATGGGCTGGCAAACATGTTTGGTAGGGCTGGTACGCCGAAGACATTTAAGATTAATAATGTAGGAGATGTCCTTTCAACTGCTACATCTGAAACAGAATATGCTAATTTAGGGCAGATATCGGGAATGGATATTACTATTGAGGTTGTAGAAAAACTTTCTCTTCCACAGTCGGGAGGGAAGACTGTTGTGCTGGAATATATAATAGAGCATAACACGGCTGGACAGTTTCCTACAAATCAATATACATGGCGAGACACAGTACAGCCGAGTACTCAACAGTACATTCCTGAATTGCCGACTGATGTAGGTGGAGAAGTTGTAGACTCTTTGTTTACAGTAGTTTACAATTCAAATGCTAACTTGGCAAAGGGGGATAAGGTTACTCTTGGGTTTACCCATAACGTAGCTATTAACACTACTGATAATGGAGAGCTTACTACTGTAGCCAAGACAAGAGAAGAAGCTTTAGTTGGACTTGGAGTTTTATATATCTGTGGATTTGATTCTATTGTAGGAAATACAAATACTATTCAAATGGGAATCTTTCCTGCAAGCAGCAACATGGATACTTACATCTATGTGCAGGGAACTGGTGCTTATCGAGTGCAACTATTTGAGGCTCCTACAGATAGTATCTTTGGAGATACTCTGACTGTTCAAAATATGAATAGGGATACTGATAAGACATCCAGTGTTACTTTTACAAAAAATCTGATTCCTAAAGTAAATGGAGATGGAACTGAATTGATACCGTGGCGAGGCGCAGGAATTATAGGCGGTTTCACAGGAAACAACTTTTGGAGACTTGATTCTGCTTTTAAATATTATTTGAAGGTTTCATCTGGTGCTGCCACTAATGGTATTTCCATTCAGGTACTTTATAACTAATGGAGGATGCATGAGAAAGATATTTATTGTTATGTTTGCTTTCTTGCTATCCTTCACAGGTATAGCTGAAGCTCAGAATACTAATGCATCTAACGTGAACTACGCAACACAGGAATGGTCTGCAAGTCCGAATCTATTTGCTTTTACTACAGATGCTCAGATATATAAAGCAGATAAGCAGGGTTCGGATATGATTGAAACGTTCTGGAATCAGAATGATATAGCTGATCTTGACACACTTCAGAGTATGCGAATAAGTATTGAAGTAACCAAGAAGATAGCATATAACAGGGCTGTACTTAAGTACACATTAGCTACTCTACTTGGTAGGCAGTGGACTCAGAACACGGCTTCATGGCTGGATACAGTCTACACTACTCCGAATGGGTATTGGGTTCCTGAGACTGAACAGACTACTTATGGAGCATTGAAGGTTGACTCCCTGTTCTATGTTGAGTATAAGGATACACTGAATGTAGGAGATAAGGTAGAGATTGGGTTCTCTCATCACATTGCTCTGAGGACTAATCAGAAGGGTGAGTTGAAGACAGAATCTTACACACATATCCAGTCGAAGGTAGAAGCTGGCGAACAGTTCCATACTTTCTTGGACACTACTTTGGCTACGAATGAATTTGTTACGTTTAGGATTAATCCTGAATATGCTATTCATACTGATTTCTCTGTTCAGGCTTCTGATGGATTTAAGGTAGAAATATTTGAAGCTCCAACGGATAGTGTGATTGGTGATACTTTGACTTTACTCAATAAGAATCGAGCTAGTGATAGAGTTACTGGAACTGTTTTTACTAAGAACTTTATCAGTACTGTTGGTGGGCCGGGACTCACAATAGATGTGTATCGCAGTGGAAGAAACAATGTGATTGGCGATGTAATCACTGGTTATTGGGTTTTTGATAAAACTAAAAACTATGTGTTTAAAATTACTTCAGTAGCTAATTCTAACAACGTAAATGCACAGCTTCAGTTTCACTCAGAGGGGTATTAGTATGGCAAAAAAACTGAACAATGAGGAAAAATCGTCACGGTACTCCCAATGGATTCAGCTAGGTGAAGACTTCTTGGACTCCTACAGTGTTGATTGGGAACGCTGGCAAACGTATTGGGACACCCCCCACGTTGCCACTTCCGTAGAGGAATCGACACTAAGTCACGACGGAAGGGGGTTCAAGATGCCGTATAATATTATATGGCTGAACTGGAAGAACCTGACCGCAGTGCTTACAGGCGGAGAGTATCTGCCTGTGGTGTCCCCGATGGAAGCTGATAAAGACAGGTCTGCCAAGTTGTTAGAGTCGGTCATGGCTCACTTCTTGAAAGTCAACAACACTAAGCTTGAGATCAAGATGCTGATTCAGGATGTGCTGACCTACAACTTGGCATACATGCAACAGGGGTACTTCTCAGAGTTTAATCAGGCTACTGGAAAGAAGGGGCCGGATGAAGCTTTGAGACAGGCGGTACGAGATGGCGATATAGAGAAAGAAAAGCTTGACAAGAAAGTGCTGAAGTCTATTGATGATTATGACGACAGTGCTGAACTGATGCTTGAAGAGATTCCAGATTCAGAGACATGGTACGCTAAACGGCTTGACCCTGCTCTCGTGCTGGTTCCTCCGACAGCCAAGTATAATCTTGACGAAGCTCCGTGGCTGATCAAGAAGATATACAAGATCACCTACGAAGCAGTCCAGAGCTTCCCGTCAATCAAAGACTTGAAGCCTACATATAGTAAGAACTTCGGGACTGAGGAACATCCTGTTGAAGTAGACATGTTTGAAATCTACGAGATATGGGATAAGGCAGACCCGAATGATAAAAAGATTGTTTATGTTGTAGCTCACGAAGATACAGAGGATAGAGAACATGCGGGTGGAACTAGAGTAGCGTATGAGAAATTGGTAGAGGTTCCGTGGCCTACTGGCCTCAAGGGATTTCCAATCTCAAGGCTGTCCATGAACCTGTCGCCAAGGAAGTACTACTTGCCACCGGATGTGTACATGTACGAACATATAGCACAGGCTCTCTCAGAGCTTCTCAGCACGCAGTTAGGTTCGCATCGTAGGCATCGTAGGCGTTATGGGTATATCACTGGTGAGATCGAACCGGAAGAGCTTGATAAGATCGCATACGGAGAAGATGGGATATACTTCTCTGCTAACAGTCAAGACTCTGTATGGGAATTCAATCAGTCCATGCCGCAGTTGGACTTTGGATTCTACAACATGCTTCAAAGAATAATTGGAGAGTTTGCAGGAGTGGATGAGTTTAACAGGGGAAGTTCAAGCAGGGTAGAGACTGCAACTGAAGCTTCGTTTGTGAAGGGTGGAAGTCGTACAAGAGTCGATGATATGATTAGCATGATCATGATGTTTATGGATGAATTCTTCACTAAGATGGGGGGAATCATACAATCTCATGCATCAGGTGATGTTATGGTTAAAGTTGACCCTGACACGATGAAAGCTCTAGGCGAAGAGTCGCCTTGGATAAACGTTCCTCCTGAAGAAGTTGAAGGAAGATTCTTCTACACTATCAAGGCTGGCTCGGTAGCCAGAGAGACTAGTGAAGAGAAGAAACGGAAGTTCTTTGAGTTCTACAATATGGCTGCTCAAGACCCACACTTTGATGAGATCACTCTTAGGAGATTGCTCATTGAGAGATGGCTTGAGGAACCTGACCCTGATGATTTACTGAAGGTCGGCATGAGTGGACAAATCCAACAGGCTATCATGCTTGAACATATGATGGCTATGAAGGGCATACCTATTCCCTCTCCCAACCCACAGGAAGATCATGCTATGCATGCTGAAGCTCACGAGGAAGCCTTGGAGAATCCTCCTGAAGAATTGAAGCAGAGGATGGCTCAGATGCAGAACGCAGGAGATCAGGCTGACCCCGCCCAAGCTCAAGCTTTAGAGGGTGAAGTGGGGAATTACCAACAGCTTATACAGGCTCACCTTGAGGAAACAAGACAGTACTTGAATCCCGGTGGAGTCCCACAGAACCATAACATGAATGAAGCTGCAATGGCAGAGGGCGCAGAATCGCCTGACACGCCTCGACAGCCACAGACAACTGTTGAATTAGGTGCTGGCGAAATTCAACAATAGGAGATTCACAATGCCGATATATGATTATAAGTGTGTTCATTGTGATGTAGTCGAAGAAAGATTCGTATGGCCCTCAGAGGCAGACGAACAATCTTGCGAAGAGTGCAAGGAGAAAATGAAGCGGTTACTAAATGTTCATCGTGTAAACTTTAGAGCCTTTCCCGATCAGATTATAGAAGCTCTTGATTACAATAAGCCGATAACAGGCTATCGAGACATGAGGCGAAAGGCTCGGTCATGGGAGAACGATGAAGAAAGGAAACTGCTCGTGGATAACTTGCCCACGGCAAAGGAGCGGAAATGTAAAATTGAAACAAACAAAGCTCGAAACCGTGAAAACCAATTGAAGGAAAAGACCGGGGGAAACTTGGTCGAAATTTAAGGAGGCTTTACAATGGCAGCAGATGGACACTTAGGTATGGACACGATTACGATTGAAGGTTTGGACGAAGTGTTGGATAGGGAGGAAGATTATATCTACCCTGAAGATGAAGATGAAGGAGAAGATTATGGAGAGGATGGGATTGACCCCGAAGAAGAAGAGGGCGAAGACGAGGCGTTTGCACGGACGGACACCGTAGACCCTAAGATTGCTCAACTTGAATCACAGGTAGCACAGCTTACAAATATCCTTGCTGGCAAGAGCGACGATAGAGAAGAAGTAAAAGAGTATGACCCAACAGATGATACCACTGAGATCATCGGAGCATACAAAGAAGTATTGGATGAGATGGCTGATGATGATAAACTTTCGACACAACAGGCTAAAGCCCTATCAGCGCAGATAGGGGAGAACTTGATTCCTGCTCTGTTGAAAACTGTAGAGAAGAAATACGGGAAGAAACTAGATGATCTGGAAGGCGAGTATCAAAAAGTCAAGCACAACTTTACAGAGTCCGAGAGGACTAGAGCGGTTAATGTGTTCTTCAAAAAGCACTCTGCCGCCAACAACAGTAAGGTAATAGAAGCCCTTGATGCAGACCTCAAAGCAGACCCAGTATGGAAGAATCTCTTGGAAAATCCCAACGAGGAAAAGATGTATAATCATCTGATTAAAACCTTTTCTCCTTATGCCGAGAAAGCAAAAGCCCTGCAAAAGCGGGTTGAAAGGGCTAAGAAGAATAAGACGAGTCGTCAGAATAGAGTTACCTCTACTGCTGTAAGGGATTTGGGGGACGACACCAATGTTGCAACTGCGGCAACTCAAAAACGCAAACCGTCTATGGCGCAAGTCATGGAAGCTGAATTTCGTAAACAATTAAGAAAACGCTAGGAGGCGTTGAGAAGTAAAGTATTTGGAGGTACACATGTCTCAGATTAGAACTGAGGTCTTTGACAAAGTACTGTCCAGTACCCTGTATAAGTTCCGTGATGAAATCGTTAATGCGACATTCGCAGATAACGTACTTCTGTGGTATTTGAATCAGAAGGATAAAGTCGAGGAAGTTGATGGTGGTGCTGGTTTCAGGGAACATGTCATGCTTAATGAGGCCACTATGGAGCCTTCTTTCGAGGGGCTTGACCCTTTTACTGCTGTTGATGAGCAGCCGTTTGAGGAAGCTTTCTTCCCTTGGAAGTTTTATCGTGCGCCAATTATCATATCGGATACGGAAGAGCAACAGAACCAAGGTGTGTCCCGTATTGCTAATCTGCTTGAGGCCAAGATTGATCAGGTCACACAGACTCTTAGCAAGCGTTTGAACACACATCTGTATCAGGATGGTACTGGCAACAAAGGCAAGAACCTGTGGGGTCTTCAGAAAGTTGTAGACCTGAATAGCTACACGACTGACAGCTATGCTGGTTTCAGCCGTAGTACTTATAGTAACTGGCAGCCCACCGTTAAATCGAGTGTGGGCAAAGCTTTCAACCTGACCACTGGTTATGAAGCTCTGGTTACTGCTGTAAGAAACATCATGAACACGACTAGCAATGTTGCTAAAGGTCGTGCGGATATCATCATCGGTACTCAGAACTTCTTCGAATGGTTTGAGTTCTGTATGTATGATCTTCGCTGGATTCCTGATGAGAAGTTTGTGGATGCCTCGTTTGAGGGTATGCGTTATGGTAGTGCTACTATTACCTACGACCCGAATTTCCAGAAGCAGACTACTACTTCTGGTGAAGAGGAAGCCTATGTCTTGAACTCGAATCACATTTCGATGAAGATCAAGAAAGGGCGTAACTTCACGAACCTGCCGTTTGCTCCGACTTACATTACTGGTGTGGTTGCCAAGCTTGCGCTGATTCTGTCGTACTTGAATCTGTGTGTTGATAACTGCCAGAGTGTCGGTCTTGTTACAGGTGTAACTGCACCTGCTACTGCATAAGAGAGGAAGGACAATTATGTTTACTACTAATATTCAACCCGCCTCTCTCTATTCTAACAGTGCGAAACCGATTGAAGGGCTTGATACGGGGCTTGTTTTCAATGCTCTGCATCCCCTCGGTTTCTCTGGTGATTTCCGAGTGATGCACATTCAGGCTTCTGAAACCATTGGCGGTTGCGGTCTTGTACTGCGACAGGAATTTGGCGTACAGGGAGATGAAGCTATGGATGCGGCTACTGGTGGAAGCTTGAACTCCATCGTAGATACCACTCATGGTATTGCTACTACTCTGATCGACGATGATTCTAGGGGATTCTTCTATTACATCGACGATGCGGTAGCTGGTACTGCTGATATCGGAACTCCTGAAATTGGAGAGGTTAAAGCCATTGAGGATGCTGACACCATCCGTCTAGTAGATGATGCTGCTGACGCTGTTGCTAACGCAGACAACTACCAGATTTGGCGACCCGGACGTATGAAGCTGGCTGACGACGATGCTACCATTCCTAATTGGGGTGTGTCGTGCCGTAGCCTGACAGACGAATACTATGGTTTTATGGTTATTGCTGGTTACTGGATGGCGCAGACTAGTGCTTCAACTGGTGATGCGTTTGCTGCTGGTGATGTGGTTATTTCTGATGCCACTGCTGGTAAGATTCAGAAGGTGACTGCTGGTACTAGCGACAGTCTGGCTATTGGTCAGGCAGTGGTTGGTTCTGCTGCGGATGATGATTATGTACCTATCATTGTGCGTGGATGGCATGCATAAGCTGAACATAGAGGGGGGATTAACCTCCCCCCTCTTTTATTTATCCACGGAGGT
>Ga0233436_1000597_pt1 | contig 38326 bp, 35 predicted proteins | sample SI_122_August201_2_FD_182723 | JGI IMG/M metagenome (GOLD analysis project Ga0233436, IMG submission 182723) | Seawater microbial communities from Saanich Inlet, British Columbia, Canada - SI_122_August2016_150_MG | ecosystem: Environmental > Aquatic > Marine > Inlet | place: Canada: British... | reverse complement strand
CTATATTATACAACAAAAAAAATAACTATATTTTCTAGTTATTTTTTTTGATTTTTTTTAATTAGTTTTACTTTAGTTTATGCTGAAAAGCTATATTATTTTTATAATTTTTACCTAAAGTATTAAGCGCTATACATTACTCTCTAAATAATCACATTGCCTTAAAGTTGACTAATATAAAAAATTAAATATATTAAAAAAGTCTAAAAACTTTAAGGAGAATTATAATGATGACTCTAGCTGATGCCAATGATTTGGTTACTCCTATTCTTAAATCAGAAATATTTAAAACAGATATAAGTTTACGTGATAAAGTTGAAGATATAAAAAAATTATTTGAAGGTTTTGAGCTATCAAATCCTTTTAAATTAAATCAATTTGAAATACTTGATAATGAAAAAGAACAAGCTTTTAGAGAATTATTATCAATGTATGAAGGTTTAACTTCTAAAGAAGTATAAAAATTTTAATTAAATTATTATAATTTAATTAAAACAAAAGACTAGCTCTATCTATAGAGCTAGTCTTTTAATAATTTTTAAAGTTAATATAAATTATTTAAATAATATTTATCTTGCATTAGCATACTTAAATGGTTTTTTAAAATTTACTCAAAAAAATTATGAAAAATTAAATCAAGAAAAATCTTTTTTTCTTTACTTTTAAATAAAAAAATATATACTTGTATATACTTTATATATATTACTTATTTATGCTATTTAAAAAATCTAAAAAATTGTTTATACATGTTGATTGTGATTGTTTTTTTGCTAGTTGTGAAATACTTAAAAACCCTCACTTGAAATGAAAAATGGTTTGTGTTTGAAATGAAATTGTTATTGCTTGTAGTTATGAAGCAAAAGCTATGTGAATTAAAACATGAACTCCTATATGGGAGGCAAAAAGGATACTATGAAAATTTTGATATTATTTTTGAACTAATCATAATTATTACTCCTATATTTCTGATAAGATTATGAAATATTTAGAAAATAATACTCTTTCAATAGAACCTTTTTCTATTGATGAAGCCTTTTGTGAAATAACTTGATTAGCTGAAATGTATAAACTAAGTATTTCAGATTATATTAAAAAATTACAAAATAATATTTTAAAACATATATGAATACCTGTAAGTATATGAGTAGCAAATACTAGAATAAAAGCAAAGATATATTCTAAAATAAATAAACCTTACTGAGTCTATATTTGATATAATGATTTTCAAGAGAAAACTTTATTTAAGAAATTACCATTAAAAGATATTCCCTATATATGAAAATCCCACCAAGAAAGATATAAGTATTGCTGCAAAACTATTTATGATTATATTTCTCTATGATTTTGGCAAATCAAAAAAGATATTTGAAAAAATGGTACAGATTTATGGCTGGATTTATCTTGAGTAAATACTTTTGTAGTCAAAAAAAATCCTCAAGCAAAATCTATATGAAGATCTAGAAGTTTTAATAAATATATGACATCTAATTATGATTTTTTAAAAAGCCAATTAATAATACATTTTGATACAGTTTATGAAGATATATCAAATAAAAATTTAGAAATAAAAACAATTTCTATAATGTTAAGGGATAAAGATTTTAATACTTATATGTATAACTACAAACTTAAAGAACATACAAATTTAAGAAATATTATTTTTGAAAAACTTATAAAATTATTTAATAAAAATTATCAAAAAAATATACTTTACAGATCTACTTGAATTGTATTATCTGATTTTAAGAGTTATCTCCCAAAACAACTAGGTATTTTTGATAAACCTCTTAGAAATAAAGAACATAATTTTAAACTAGTAAAAGCTATAAATAGCATTAATCAAAAATACAATTCTCATAAAATAAGCTTTTGAATAGCATTATTAAATAAATGATATGATGCTAAGTTAGGTATAAGAAAGTAAAAAAAACTGTAATATTTAAACTACAGCCTTTAAAATAATTATATAAGTTTAATGATTATCCTTCTATCTATATTCTCAATCTGGTAATACATTTGGTAATAAATCACCTATATTTTCAAACATATTATAAACCTCATCTTTTTGTTTTAATTTTTCTTTTGTATTTAGCTGCCATTCATCTTGTATTTCATCATATCTATATGTAGAATCTTGTCCTCATAAATATGAAGTAAAAGCCCAATAAAAATATTCTGTTAATTGACAATTATAATCACAAGTTTCATCATAATAAGTATACCAAGCTTCTTCAGGATATTCTTGTGGAATCTTATAAAAAGTATTTCATCTAGCTATATCCATATACATAGATAAAAATGATCAATCATTTTCTCATAAATGTTCATTATATATTAATGAATATCATTTTGAACTTATCAAGTGAAATATTTCTTCTATACTAGCATCAAATTCTCTAGATTTTTTATTATGAGGAAATCAATTAGGTCTTGTTTCTACATCATATAAATCCTGAACTTCATATTTTTCTAAAAATTCATCACTAGATTCTCTTTCAAAAAAGTTTTCTGAATCATTCTCATCATAAAACATAATTAAAGCAGCTTTTTGTTCTTTTAATTTTTCTATTAATGCTGGATTATCTATAACTCTATTTTCATCACTATCTAAATACTCTGCCATAATAGTAGCTGCATGTTTTATTTTATTATCCCCTACTTTTTTTGTAGCGAATATTTTTACTCAAAATACATCTATTTGTTTTGCAAAATACTTAGATTCCATTCATGTTGTCTTTTTTATTTCAAAATTAATGCTATAATTATTTTCTATATTTTCTATAAGTTTTTCAAATATAGATTTCATTCTTCAAGTTAATTTCTCTTCTATTATAATTTCAGCTATCCTATTTGTAACTATTTCTGGTGTAAGATTATCACTTATTTCAATAACTTTATAAATCTTTTGTTCTACTTTGTTTATTAAAATTTCATCTTTGCTTGTTATAGTATAATCAGCAAATAATGAAAATGGAAATAATAGTAATATTATTAGTAATATTTTTTTCATAATTTAGTTTTTTGTAAAATAAAATTTATTTTTTAACAATCAAGTCTTCTCATTCTCAAGCATATTTTGTAATAATAACATCTATCAAAGCTCAGATAATTGCTCAGGCAATAATTATAAGCCAAAAAGCAAACCATGCATTTGAATCTGGTTCTCAGATAAGTACTCAAGTAGCCATTAAAAGTGAAACTAATATTCACATTTTTGCTCATCTAAGAATAGGATGAATTTTGAATTTAAAAACTGGATGAAGTGTTATAAATCAAGCTATAGCTACTGTAATTCATAATACAAATCTATTTAAAATAGTAGTCCACATCATAGCATTATCAATTGCCCATACTTGAAAAACTTTAGCCTCTTCTGCTACATCAGGATTTGATACAAAACCTGCAAAACAAATTATACCAAAAACTAAACCAAGAATACTTCATAAAAAAAGTCTTTTTGTTAAATTATTCATAATATATGTTTTTAAAATAATAATATAAACAATAATTAGTATATATGTTTTTAATAAAAGTTCAAGAGAGTTTAAATTAATTTAAATTAAATTAGACAAAAATTTAAATATCTATAATATATTATCTATAATTTAACCACTAAAAATTTTATTATGAAAATATTATTATCAATAATTACTTTGTTCTTTTTATTCTCATGTCAAAATGAAAATTCTGATATTGAGCTAAAAAAACTTCAATCTTCAAATAATTCTTGTATAAATACTTTAGATAAAAAACAAAAAGAAATAGATAATTTAAAAAACGAAGTAAAAGATTTAAATAGTAATATTGATGAATTGGAATTTATTATTAATGGTTTAGAAAAAGAACTATATAGAAATAGTGAAGAAGAATTTAAAAAATAAACTAATTATAAAACTCAATGAATACAACAACTGATTCAAAAAATCTGTTAGCATTAAATAAACCAAAGGGTTATATAGTCACAAGATCTGATGAACGTGGTAGAAAAACTGTTTATGATTTATTACCTGATTGGGTTTTTAATGATCAATGGATGCCCATCGGTCGACTTGATTTAGAATCTAAGTGACTTTTATTATTCACAAGAAATTGAAAAATAGGTAATGTATTAACCAAACCAGGAGGCTGTATTAAAATATATGAAATATGGGTTAGAGGCCATGTAACACAGCAACATATTGCAACTGCTTTAAAAGGAGTTCCTAGTCCTCATGGTTTACTCAAAGCTTTATTCGTAGAAAAAATAGGAAATGGTGGAGCAAAAACAAAATTAAGAATACAGATTGACGAAGGAAAAAACAGACATATTCGTCGTTTGTTTTGAGCAATGAAAGACCCAAAATTTGGTACTCCTTTAAAAGTATTAAGCTTAAGTAGGGTTAGTATAGGTGGTTTAAAACTAGATATTAAAAGTGGAAAATGGCGTTATCTTTCAGAAGAAGAAGAGAGGATGTTATTGAAGATATAAGGACTGTTATTGCTATAATTTTACTTATTTTCATATTTTTATTCAATAATAATATCCAAATTACTTAATAAACCAAGACAATTCTCTCTTGTAAATTTTGTTTTATTTAATTTATTAATAGTTGGATCTATTGAAAAATTATAGCTTCATAAAAAATTGGTTTTTTTTAAATTTGTATTAACAAAAATTGATTTTTCTAAATTACAATAAGTAAAATTAGCATTTTCTAGGTAAGCATTTGTGAAATCTGTTTCTTTTATTTCTGAATCTTCAAAACTTGTATTTTTTAAATTCACTCAAAAAAATGATGATAAATTAATATTACAATCTTTAAAATTAAAATTTGATAAAAAAGGATTAAGGTCAACAAATTTTAATCACATCATTTTACAATTAACAAATTCTAAATTATTAAATGTAGTATCTTTTAAAGATATATTTGATAGATTACATTTTTCAATTTTACAGTCAGTAAAATTTTTACATGAAAAATTAAATCATGAAAAATCTATTCAATAAAAATAAATATCAGCAATATTCTGATTTTTTATTATTTCTTTAAAATTATCTTTTGTTACTTTTTGCATTATATATTTATATTTATATATTATAAATTTATAAATACAATAATATCTATATTTTTCTAATAAGCAAAAACTTATGTGAAAAGATTGTAAAGAAACTTATTGAGATAACTGGAGTTATGATGAAAATGATAATGTAATTATAGTAAAAGATGCTAACTAAAATGTTTTACAAGATTGAGATGTGAGTTTTTTAAGAAGATGTAATTAAGTTTTACGTTAAAAGATAAAAAAAAATTAACTTTATTGTTTTTTATTTTATAGTTAATGAGATTATTTATTAAAAAAAATTTATGAAATTAAAAAATAATAATGATATTAAAATAGTTGATTTTAACAAAAATTGTTTACCTATTGAAAAACACATTGAATGAGTACATGAAATAATCAAAAATACTTTTGAACAAAACCCTGAAACATTTTCAATTGAAGAATCATTATCATGAATGCATTCTTTTGAAAATATTATAAAATCTTTAAAATATTGAGAAAATAGTGAGAACAGAAAAACATGTAATATAAAATTAAGAATAGCTATAAATTCTTTTAATCAAAGAATAATTGGTTATATTTATTCATCTGAAAGAAATTATTTAAATTCTGAAAAAAAATTTGATGAATTAATAAACTTTAGAGTACTTAAAAAGTTTCAATGATTATGAATTGGTAGTAGCTTATATAAACTATATGATAAAAATAGAAAACAAAATATGCAATACCTTTTAACTAAAAAATGAACAATAGCAGAAAAAATATATGAGCATTATTGATTTGAAGAATATGATTCATTACCTGATAAACCAGAATATATTCATATGATTAAATATGATTAAATATAAAATTAAAAGATTAAGTAAATAATTACTTAATCTTTTATTATACTTTATATTTAACTTTTTTCATACTGCTGTTTACTTATTTTATACTTAAATCATAAATAATCTATTTCATACATCAATAAATAAAACTTTTTTGTACTATCATCAGCATTTTTTATTTGTTCTATTCATTCTTCTGTTAATATATTAACTAAACTTTCAATATTTACTAGACTTAAGTAAAAATCATAAAATAAATCAGCTTTATCTAATTCTCATAATTCTTGATATGCTATTCCTACCATTAAAAAATAATGTATAAGTTCTTCTCATTCAAGTTCTTTTATGTTTTCTACTCAACAAACATTATTATAATTTGTTATTTTTTTAAAGTTTTTTTCTTTTAATAAATATAAAAATGATTCCCTTAATTTAGTCCAGTGTTCAGAATATTTTATTTCTGTCATTTGTATATGTTGGTTAATTTATAAAAATTTTAATTATTTAAGGTTAAATTATTAAAAAAAGATATAATTATTTCTATTATAAAAGTTAATAATACTATATCAATAGTATCAAAAACTTCAATTTTTTCTTTTTTTAATAAAATATAATTAACAATAATACCTCATAATATTAATATCCGAAATAATAATCAAGGGAGAAAAATACCTGATACTAATCAAAAACATATAGATACTATAATAATAATATCTAATGCTTCTCTTTTTTGTATTTTATTATTTAAATAATTTGAATCACAATAATATAAATCTTTGATTAACTTTAAATCTATATCTGGAAATTTTATATTATATTTTTAAAATTGTTCTTTTATAAATATTCATTTTTCTAATTCATCTAAATAAGTACTATTATTTTCATCTTTATCAATATTTGAATACAAAAAAAAACTTTCATTAAAAAAATGGTTTGCCAGTTCACTTTTTCATAAATGGTAATATGCTAATCATACTAAAAAATTATATTGATAATAAATGTTAAAAATATTTTCATTCTATACTTTTTTATTAAAAAAGTCATTAATAGTCCTTTTATCATAATCTTTTAATATGTCTTCAATATTATTTAATTTTTTATGAATTTTTATCATACTAATATAATTTCACTCTTTAAAATATCTGTTAAGAATTGTTAATTTTTTTTCATAATTTTAATAGTTTATTATCTACAACATTTAAGAAAATAATATATTTATAATTCTTTAAAAAATATTATAATAAAAATACTACCAATAAAACATGTTAATCAATATATAATGTAACTAATGTATTTTTCTTGATTTTTATTTATTCATCATCAATAACCTCATTTTTTTATATTATTTTTCATAAAAATGTAATATAATAAATCAATTAACAAATAATAAGAAATTATATTTGCTATAAGCCACATAAGATACATAGCAATAATAAGTACAATAATCCATATTATTAACATTATTATTCAAGCTAATAATAAATTAAAATTAAAATTAAATGATAATAAGTTATTAAAATCGAGAATTAATATAAAATCTACAATTTTATACATTAATATTGCTATAAATGGATATATTAATAATTTTTTTTGTTCATTTATAAAATTATTTTTATATTCTTTTTTTGTTATATTAAATATCATAGATTTATTAAATAAAGTTCCTCATAATTCTAATTTATTTTTATTCATATTTATTTATTATTTGTTAAATTAGTTAAAAAATACTTATAATTAAATATAAAAATAAAATTTCACATCATATAATTTTTAATTTCTTTATTTCTAATCAACTAAAAATCAAATTTTTTTATTATTAACTTTTTTTTCCTTAAAATATATATTATTAAAATTTTTTAATTCATTTTCAGATATTGATTGTTCTGTTTTTGTAATAACTTTTTCAATTAAATCTTGAGAAATTATTATATCATTTATAGCAGCTTTTTTAGATGCACTTTCTATAATAAATTCTATATCAGAAGCAATATAATTCTCAGTTATTTTTCATAACTTGTTATAATCAATATTATTGTCTATTGGTCTTCAATTTAAATAAAATTTAAATAACTGTACTCTTGTTTCTAAATCTGGTGGTCAAATATAAACTTTTAAGTCAAATCTTCAGCTTCTTAATACAGCTGAATCAATCTTATTTGGATAATTAGTTGCTCAAACAACCAAAATTCAATCTTTTGAAGCATTATCTAAATTTATTAAAAATTCATTTATTTCTTCTTCTTTATACTGACTATCTCAAGTAATATTATTTCTATTAGGAACTAATCATGAGATTTCATCAAAAAATAAAACTACAGGTGATTTTAGTTTTGCTTTTTCAAATACTTGTCATATTTTTCAAACTGTTCAATGTATATAGGGAGAAGCTATACTAGAATGTTTAATTTCTATAAAATTCCATCATAATTCTTCTGCTAATTTGGATGAAATATAGGTTTTTCAACATCATGGAGGGCCGTAAAATAATAATCAGTTAAGTAAAGAAACTTTGTATTTCAGAAATTTTTCTTTATTTTTAAATGGTAAAATTATTTCTTCTAATAGTTTATTTTTTATATCCTCCATTCAGGCAATACTATTAAATCAAGTTACTGATATTAAACTATCTTTTATACTGTTAAGGTATTTAATATTAAATTCATCTACTATCATTCATATAAAATTGTTATTATTTTGTCTAATTTTAATAATTTCAATATCTGGATTTAAAATATCATTTTCTTTTATATCTAAAAATAAATATAAAAATTTTTCATTTGATAATTTATAAATTTCTGTAAAAAATAACTTATCAATTCTATTTAAAATGCTTAACTCTTTTCATAAGCTAAATCAATTATATAATTTTGGTTTTTCCATAGTTTATTTTGTTTAAAACTTAATTTTTTTTACAATTTTTAATTAAATAATCATTATATTTATCTACTGATGAATTGTATTTATCTTTTACTTTATTATATTCCTCTAATTTATTATTATAATTATTTATTGATATTAAAGAATATTCATCAACATACATATTCTTCAACTCATCATGTAAATCACTTACTTTTTTATATTCAGATTCTGAGACTGATAATTCTCAAGCTTTATTATTATGATATAAACTACATCTATAATCTCATGTAATATACATTTCATTATATGATGAATTATTAGAGTTATAATTGTTTGAATTATATGTAGTATTTGAATTTGATTCTCATAAAGAAATTAAAAATAAAATTAGTAAATAACTTAAAATAAGATATTTCCACCATTTTAACCAAGTAGCCATTTTAGTTTTTCACCTAAAACTATATTGTCATTTTCATAAATTTTCAACATTCCATGATGATAATGGTATTATAGGTATCCATAATATTGTAAAAAATGTAGTTTTTCAATAAATCTTTACTCATATTCAATTTAAAGTAAATAAAAATGCAGGTTTTCATGATTTACTAGGAACTAAATTAATTTTACTTAAAAATCAATAAGTAATTGAATCTATATAAAATATACAATAATATCATTCTAGTTCTCATAAATTTTTAATTGCTCAATCTCTGATATTGTCAATATAATCAAAAACATCTTTACTTTCATATTTTCATTCATCTAATTGTTTTAAATAATCTTTTATATTTTCAATTATATTATCAAATATTTCTTTATCTATATCAAATAAATAAAAATTTTTCTCTGCAAATATTTCTATTTTTTGAAATAAATCTTTAGAGTCTTTATAATTTCATTCTTCAAATATTTTTTTTGCTTTTACAAAGTCATCTCATAATAAAGCAAAAACAGCTTGCTTTTTTAAATTTTTAAGTGATTGTTTTTTCTTTTCTGTATTATTCTCTTTTTCTAGTTTTTCAATTTCTTCATAAGCTCTTTTATTCATTCCATTGTCTATAAGTCTAATTATAGGTTGTAATTCAATATTTTCAGTTACTATTTGATATTCTTCCTTAATTTTTTGTTTTAATCAATCTGTTCAAACAATAGTTTCAGCAAATTTTGATATTTTTAATACTTCTTCATCCTCTTGTAAATTATTTGATAAATCAAGCATTATATTTCTTAAAGCTTTAACAATATTATCTCTAATTAATACCGTCTTACTATCTTCATATAATCATATATCTTTTATTTTTTTGAGTAAAGAAATAATTTCCTTATATGATTTTTTTAACTCTTCTTTTTCATCATCATCAAATATTCAATCTTCACTTATATCCATTCATTCTAATTTTTCAATAATTTTTGTTAATTCTCAGTAAATAATAGAAATTTCAGTATTAGTTTTATTTCATTTTGTATTACTAAAATATTTATTAAATATTTTTAATACTTCATTTTCTCATATATTTTTAGAAATATCATAAAATAAATCTGATAAATATTCTCATAAACTTAATTTAAATTCTTTTAAAATCTTTTTATCTGTGGATAAATCATCATGTAAATAAAATTTTTGTTCAAAAACTTTCCAGAATTTTTCATTTTTCATTAAATTATAAAAAAGTTTTGCTAATTTTTCAACTAATTCCATATTATTATTTAGTTCACTATTAGTTAAATCTTCATCTAACAATATTAAACTATATAATATAGCTATATTTTTTTCATTATCTGATTTTTCTAATAAAGATATTGCTCAAATATAGTCTTTATTATTAATTAAATCAAATACCTTTTTATCCTCAGTATTTTCAATATCAAACCAAAAAAAATTATTTATAAGTCTATTTTTAGGATTACTTAAATTATCAATAGCCTCTTTTATATATATTTCATTTCTATATTTTTTTGTGAAATATAAATCATTTTCAAAACTTGGATTTTCTCAGATAGCAAGATATTTTAAAATATCTTTTCATCTTTTTATTATTTGTTTTTGTGTTGAAGTAATATCTAGTCAAAGAATATTATAAGCATTTTGTATAATCATATTATTATTAGGTTAAAGAGTAATTCCTGCTAAATTTCATCATTCTATATTTCACATATCATCTTTTGGTAATAAATTTATTAATTCTCTCACACAATTTTCTAATTCATTTTTATTTTGATTTTTAATAGCATTTTCTCATTTTTTTAAATAATAATCTGCATTTTCAGAATCTATAAAATTATAAGCTCAAAATTTTAAATCATTATATAAATTTTCCCACCGTGTTATTCATTCCATTAATAGACTTGTTATTAATCATTCCAATTGTTCATTAATAGATATTAATAAAATTTTATCTTTATCTAAAACAGCCTTTTCTCATCAATTTTTAATTGTTTTATATCTAACTATTAATTCTTGAACTTTATAATCTTGTGAATCAGATAGATTTAAAACAAAATCATCTAAAGTTTTAGTTAATTCTTTAAATTTAGCTAATAAGATATCTAATTCAGATTTTTTTTCTAAGTTATCAATTTCTATCTTAAAATCTTTTAATTTTTTATATGCTTTTCTTTTTTCATCTTCATCATATCAAGTATTATTTATACTATTTTCTAAGTAAGCTATTTCTTGGTCTGAGTTTTCTTTTTGTTTGGGACTTAAAGAATGTCTAATTTTTAAATATCTTTTATTTTCATTTTCTAAATCTTTTTTCATAAGTTCTACATCTATTTTTTCATCCATTATTGTAATACGAGCATTTAATGATAAATCTATAGATGCTATATATGCTTTAATAGATAATTGTCTAGATTCATTGATTTCTATTGTAACATCAATAGCAGTTCATACCTCTATATCATAAGGAATATCCTTTCAAGATATACCTATTTCTGAAATAAATATATTTCTATCTGGATTTTCAGATCATCATTCAAAAACTTTTATTGGTAAGGGATTACTATCAGTTCATTTTTTTAATAATTCAGTTGTTTTAAATTCAATAGTTTTTGATAAAGGTAATTTATCATTTTTGAAAAAAAACCAATGCATTATATTAATCCAATTTAAAGTATCATTTTGCTTTTTTATAGCTACTCAAACATTATAAGGTATTGGAATACTTCATACTGATAATCAATGTGTTATCGAAAAGTTATCATTACTTAATTCTAATGTATCTCATTTATTATTAAATAAATAAATCCAAAAATTATTTGGTTTTCACGATTCTATTTTTAAATTAACTAAAAATTTTCAATTTTTTATTAATATTTTATTACTTGAATAATATCAGCTTTCATTTTGAATTTGAATATATAATTCTTCATTTTCACTAATTCATTCAACTTCTCAACTAACAATTTCATCTTCTTCAATTGTTACAGGTTCAAAGTTTAATTTTATATTATATGAATTCATTAAAACTTTATTACTATTTTCTTTAAATTCATCTTTAATAATTTGAGTTGCTGAATATATAGCAGCTCCATCAGCGACTACAGTTAAAGGATTAACTTTTGAATCTGTTTTTATTCAAAATTCTTTTTCTAATTGTTTTTTAATATAATGAGTTTGAGTACTTCATCAAACTAAAACTATTTTATCTATAGATTTTTTTTCTATTCATGATTCTTCAATTGCTTCTTTTGTCAACTTTATTGACTTGTCAATAAAAGGTTTTATTAATTTTTCAAATTCTTTTATATTTAATAATATATTTAAATATATTTCTTCTCAATTATCATCTAATCATATTTTATCTATTTCTATATTTATTTGCTCATCATAAGTTAACATTTTTTTTGCATTTTCAGCTAATCATTTTAGTATATTAAAAGTGTTTTTATATTTTTCATTTCATCTATTAAAATTTAATAAATTAAATTTCTCTAATATTTTTACTATAAATATATTATCAACTATAGCCCAATCAAAATCTTTTCATCATAAAAAATTATCTCATTTACTTGAAATAATATTTAATAATCAATTTTGAGATTTGATAATTGCAATATCAAAAGTTCAACCTCATAAATCATAAACTAACCAATTTGTATTTTTTTCTTCTCAAAAACCATAAGCTACTGCTGCAGCAATAGGCTCTTGTAATAAAACTACCTGTTTAAATCAGGCTAACTCTCCAGCTCTTTTTGTTGCTTCTGATTCTAAAGTTGAGAAATGAGCTGGTATAGTTATTACAACTCATGTAGTATTTACATCAGGATATTTTCTTGTAATAGTAGATTTTAAATATTTTAAAATTTCAGCTGATACTTCTTCTGCTTTCATATTCTTATTAACTCTGGGAAAAAATGTTACTTCAGGAGTTCACATAAGTCTTTTTACTTCTGCTTTAAAATTTTGTATATCACTTTCATCTGCATACTTAAATAATTTTTCATAAGCTCTTTTTCAAACTAATGGATTTTTTGCTTTATCATATCAAAACACAGATGGTGTAAAATCATCTAATTCAAAATTTTTAATTACTTCTATTTTTCAAGAATTATTATATGTTATAGCAGAATTAGTTGTTCATAAATCTATTCATATTTGTATAGTATTCATTTTTTATTTTAATTAAGAATTAAGTTTATAAATTATTATTTTTGCAGTTTTTATAATATTTCAATTAATAAAAACTGCTGGTTCTATTGTATCTTTTATGATATTATTTTTTTCTTTTTCATTAGTATTTTCTAATCATTTTAATTCATAAAAATTAATTTCATCTGAATACTTTTCTCAAGTATAAGATTTTATTAAAATATTATTTTCTTCAATAAATTTCTTAACTCTATTAATAGCTATATCTAATTTTTCTTTATCATTATTATTAATATTTTTAATATTAATAATTTTTTCTTCTAATCTCCATATATCAATAGCTAATGATATCATTTTATTACTATTTGGAGATATAGCTATTTCTAAAAATTTGGGTTCTATTGAAAGTTTTATTTTATTTAATATTTCTTTTTTATATTTATTAAGTAAAACTAAATTAACTATAAATATAACAATTAATAAAAGGATAAAACTAAAAATATATATTTTTTCCATAACAAAAAAGCAATTACTAAAATAAAGTAACTGCCAAAATAAAATCGGATAATATATATGTGTTTGTTTTGACGAACAAAAAAGGACAACCTATGAAGTCTAGATGTTCGCCAAAACAACAGTTTGAACCTTTATAAAAACAAAGGACAAAAGAGACAACATAAGTTGCCCTTTTATATCTTTATAAAAGTTCAAAACTAAAAAACTGTTATTTTGGCTTTTATACAATACTTATTATTTTATAAAAATCAAATAGTTTTTGTTTTTTAATTTATATTAATATTTGCTAAAATCTTTAAAAAATGCTAAAATAAAAATAACTAAAAAATAAAAACAAAAAATAATTATGCTAGATAGACTTTGATGAGCTAACGAAGCAGTACAATCAAATGAAAGAAAAGAAGTCACTCAAGAACAAATGAGTGATTTTCTTAATAATATGAGTAAATCAAAAGAAACAATCAAAAAATGCAAGTATGAAGAAAGTATAGATAGAAAAAAAGAAGAAGATGAATTAAATCTATATAAAGATTTTTTTGATTGAAATGAAGATATAGAAAACTTTGAATCTAGACTACAAGAATTACAACAACAAGAAAAAACTCCAGAACCTAATCAATATGAAACTCAAAAAGAAACTGAAACTCTATCTGAAAAAGAAAAAATAATCAAATATGCTCAAATATCAGAATTAGCATATTGAGAATATGAAACAACAGATAATTGAGAAGTACAACTAACAGGAATCAATCTAGACCCATTATCATATCCAAATATCAAAAATATATTTAATAGTTCTCCAGAAAACTTAACTCCTGACGAACAAACTCTATATGCTTTTATTCAAGAAAATAAAAATAATTATAACCTAAATTACAAAGTAGATAATAATATATCAAATATATTAAAACTAGCTTGATATGAGACTAACTCTAATAATATAGCTAGTCTCTGAGATAATATACCATCCTGAATAACTGATAATCTAAGAGAACAACAATTAATAATAGCTTGATTATTAAGTATAAAAGAACAAAAACAAACTAAAAATCAAGAATGATTAGATAAATTAAAACAAGATTATGACATAATAGATTACTATCCAAAATGACAAGATAGAAATGAAAGTTGATTTCAAGCAGTAGCTTTAGAAGATAAAGGTTGAAATAAGCATATATCAATATGTTGAAGTCAATTAACAGATATATGAGATATATGAGAAGATATGGTAATGTTAGTATGACACTTACCAATCAGACAAACTATAGACTTAATAAAATTTGTAGAAAGAAATACTAAAGACTTATGAGAATGAGAAAAACTAAGAATAATGTGACACTCACTATGATGAGCATTAAGTCAAATAGCAACAACAATGTATGCTGATCAAGTAGAAGAAGGATATACATTTAATTCACCTGGAGCAAAAGAATTAGAAGCTTATGTAGAAGTGATAGAAGAAGAATTAGCTAAGGATACTACTCTAACAGATAATGATAAAGAATTAATTATTGCAAAATTTAAAGAATTTTGATATAATAAAGATAGTAATAAAATAGTCTATGATAAACAAAACTCTCCAGGCTCAGAATTAATTACAAATGTAGCTTGAATAAAATGACTTAGTCCAACAGCTAATCTATGAGAAGATATTTGAGATTATAGTATAGAATTAAAAGAATTAGCTAGTCATTGAATTAGAAAATTGATTAAATATGTGGATAAGTTAAGGGAAAATAGTGAAGAATTAGTTAAAATTTATAAAAGTAAACAAGAAGAAATAAACAAAAATATAAAAAATAGAGAATAATTTTTAATAAAAAATAAAAATGCCAATAGATAATCCAGAAATAAGTCATACTAGTTATGATATAGAAAAAAATCAAACTCCTGTAGTTCAAGAAGAAATAACTCAATCACAAAGATGAATTGAGGATACTATAAGTGAAATTAATGAATGACTAGATTGATTAAGATTAGAATTACCTAAAACAATAGAAGAACAAGAAAAAGAAGTTTTAGAGTTAGTAAAAGTTAGATGATTAAGAGAGTCATTTGAGAATTGAACTTTAAATAATAATAATTGTGAGGTTACTAAAATTCAAGAAAAAGTTTTTAGCTTTAAGTGAGACAATGGTAATGTAATGTATTTTATAGATAATAATTGAGAAATAATTTTTTGAATAGTAAACATAATAGAAAGACCATTTATAGAAAATAAAAAAGCATTAAAATATGCTTGATATATAGAAAAAAAAGAAGACGGAGTCTATAATATGTACAAAATAGAATGAGACAAAGAAGTTTGACCTATAGATATAGATTCTCCAGAATACTATCAAGCTTGGTTAGATATATTATTTTATGCAGATATATTAAACAAGTTATTAAGATTAAAACATAATGTAGAATCAGATAATTTAGATATTAGATTATTTATAAAACATTGAGGTTTTAAATTTGAAGACTTAGAATTATTTTTAAAGAAATGATTAATTACACAAGAAATCTTTAATTTCTGAGTTAAAGAAATGCAAAAAGTAATAGTTGCTCAATGTAGTGATGAGAGATTAATAAAATTAAAAACTCCTGTTAGAGAAAGTGATTTAATGAAATATTATTCAAAATGATATATAGATAAAGAGACTGCTGTGGAATGTTATAAGGCTATGCCTAGTGATATGAGAGATATTACTAATAAAAAACTAAAAGATTAAGTTTAAAAATGAACTGAACCCATAAAAGTAGAGTGGAAATAAATAATTACTTAATTAGCTAATATTTGCTAAAATCTTAAAAAAATGCTAAAATAAAAATAACTAAAAAATAAAAACAAAAAATAATTATGCTAGATAGACTTTGATGAGCTAACGAAGCAGTACAATCAAATGAAAGAAAAGAAGTCACTCAAGAACAAATGAGTGATTTTCTTGATAGTATGAGTAAATCAAAAGAAACAATCAAAAAATGTAGGTATGAAGAAAGTATTGATAAAAAAACAGAAGAAAAAGAATTAAAACTATGTGAAGATATATTTGATTGAACTGAAGATATAGAAAACTTTGAATCCAGACTACAGGAATTACAACAAGAACCTAATCAATATGTTGAAGTCAACTTACAGATATATGAGACATTTGAGAAGATATGGTAATGTTAGTCTGACATATACCAATAAGACAAACAATAGACTTAATAAAATTTGTAGAAAGAAATACTAAAGACTTATGAGAATGAGAAAAACTAAGAATAATGTGACACTCTCTATGATGAGCATTAAGTCAAATAGCAACAACAATGTATAGCAGACAAGTAGAAGAAGCATATACATTTAATTCACCTGGAGCAAAAGAATTAGAAGCTTATGTAGAAGCAATAAATGAAGAACTAGCTAAGGATACTAGCTTAACAGATAATGATAAAGAATTAATTATTGCAAAATTTAAAGAATTTTGATATAATGAAGATAGTAATAAAATAGTTTATGATAAACAAAACTCTCCAGGCTCAGAATTAATTACAAATGTAGCTTGAATAAAATGACTTAGTCCAACAGCTAATCTATGAGAAGATATTTGAGATTATAGTATAGAATTAAAAGAATTAGCTAGTCATTGAATTAGAAAATTGATTAAATATGTGGATAGATTAAGAGAAGATAGTGAAGAATTAAAGAAAAAATATATAGAAAGACTTAAAAAAGAAAAATATAATAAATTAAATAATAACTAAAAAATGGATAATATAGAAATGAATCATACTAGTTATGATATAGAAAATAATCAAATACCTATAGTACAGGAAGAAATAACTCAATCACAAAGATGAATTGAGGATACTATAAGTGAAATTAATGAATGACTAAATTGATTAAAATTAGAATTACCTAAAACTATAGAAGAACAAGAAAAAGAAGTTTTAAAATTAGTTTTAAATTGAGAACATTGAAAAGATATAATAAATGATTATTCTGAAGGAATAATTTTAAAATTTGTAGCTAAAAATACATTTGTTTTTATAAATAAATTAACTTGAAATGTAAATTACTTTATAGATAGTAAATGAGAAATATTATTTTGACTTTGAAATATAAGAGTAAGACCATTTGTAGAAAATAAAAAAGCATTTAAATATGCTTGATATATAGAAAAAAAAGAGAATTGAGTCTATAATATGTATAAAATAGAATGAACAGAAGAAGTTTGACCTATAGATATTAATTCACCTGAGTATTATAAAGCCTGGTTAGATATTATATTTTATTCAGATACTATAGCTAAATTATTTGCTTTAAAAGAAAATATAATAGAAACAAAAAAATGAATAGAAATATATATTGATTGATGAGGTTTTAAATTTGAAGACCTAGAATTATTTCTAAAGAAATGATTAATTACACAAGAGATTTTTAATTATTGAGTTAAAGAAATGCAAAAAATAATAATTGCTCAATGTAGTGATGAGAGATTAATAAAATTAAAAACTCCTGTTAGAGAAAGTGATTTAATGAAGTATTATTCAAAATGATATATTGATAAAGATACTGCTGTAGAATGTTATAAAGCTATGCCTAGTGAAATGAGGGATATTACTAATAAAAAATTAAAAGATTAAGTAAATAATTACTTAATCTTTTAGTTTTTTTTGTAGTTAGTGCATTTCGCTTAGTAAAGCAAAATGGAGGTGCCATCGGGGCTCGAACCCGAGTATACGGTGTTGCAGACCGCTGTATAACCACTCTACCATGGCACCAAATATAATGTGAAAGTATTATACAAAAAAAATAAAAAAAGCAAATTTTTATTGTTAAAAACTTACTTTTTTATTTTTTACTTACATTTAAAAGTAGATAATAAGTACTCATACTTAGAAGTATCTTTTACACTAGACGGAATAGCTAAAGTCATAAAAAAAGCTTTTTTTTGTGTACACAAATGAGCAGTTTGAAGAAACTTTAATTTTGGTGTATCTATGTTATACTTAGCTTCAAAAATATATAATATAGATTTTTCTTCATCTAAGAAATCAAACTCTTTTGATTCTATCTCAGTATAGCCTAAATACTCAGTATTTGCTCAAACATTATTAAGCATAGAAAAATCTTTTGAAGTAGTAGTTTTTTTCAAATCAGTTGATAACACTAAAATATTATTAGCAAAACCATCTGTAACTTTTTGAGAAGTAACAGCAAACTCTATTTTTCAATCCTTTGCTTTAGGAAGTACTCAATCTTTATTTTTTATAATTTCCCAATTTGAAGGAATTTCCATAGACATAGTAGGTGTCTCAGCTAAAATCAAACCATCCTGAGAAGATGAGATAATACTATCATCACCTCAAAAACAAGAAGATAAAAATAATACAAAAAATATAATTATAGAAAAATTTTTAAACATAATTAAAAAGTTAAATATTTAAACACTTTGGACCAAACCAATAATTCATCATTTTATAACCAAAGGTAAAGAAAAAAATAAAAAGAAAACAAAAATTAATACAAAAAGAATAAAAAATATATATTTAGGAACTTTATTAAACAAAGCTTTTTTTATAAAAAAATATATATAATAGATCATTCATAAAATAAGCATAAAATAAGAAAAAGAAAAAGTAGCCCTAAATAACTCCTCCATATAACCAGATCACAAGAAAATATAATTTAAAAAGAATAATAAAGAAGACAAAATAAAAAGAAATTTTGCAGCTTTATACCTCTCTAAAACAATATTTTGATCATCTAAAAATCTTTGTTTTAACATTTCTTTTAAATTCATACTTGATTTTTTTTTATTAAAAAATATATTATAGGAAATAATTTAATATATAATATACAAAAAAATGAGCGTAACACAAGAACAAATTAAAAAATTAGCAAATTCTTTAAGTAAAATAAATGTGGATGAAGAAAAATTAGCAGCTGATACAAACAATATACTTAATTATATAGAGCTGTTAAATGAAGTAGATACAACAGGAGTAAAACCAACAATATCTGTATCAGAATCTGAAAACATATTAAGAGAGGATTCTTTAAAAGAAAAAGAGATAACTAGAGAAGAACTGCTTGCTTGTTCAAATCAAAAAATAATAGCCGATCAAATAGCAGTAACTAGTATAATGAAGTAAAAAATATCATGATAACTGAATTAAAACTTATAAATTTTAGAAATTTTGAAAGCTTAAAACTAGAAAATCTAGATAAGCATAATTTTATCATAGGTGAAAATTGAAAATGAAAAACAAATATCCTAGAAGCAATTAGTATACTATGAAATAACTCTATCACATGATTAAGTTTAGAAGAACTAATAAAAAAGTGAGAAGATTATTTCTTTATAGAATATAAAACAGAATCAGGAAAAAAATTATCATTATCTTATGAAAAAGAAAAAAAGAAAAAAACATATATAATAAATAATAACAAAACTACAAAGAAAAAATTTATTCAAGCATCTTATAGTTGTGTTATTTTTTCACCAATAGTTATGAATATAATGTACCTATCACCAAGCTTAAGAAGAGATTTAATAGATAATATATTAAAAAGTTCATTCCCTGAATACGATATTTTACTTAGCAATTATAAAAAAATATTAAAAAGTAGAAACAAATTATTAAAGAATATATATGAAAATAAAAGCAGTAAAAAAGAACTTGATTTTTGGAATGAAAAATTCATAAAAACAGCTGAGGAAATATACAAATATAGGTTTAAAATAGTAAACTTTTTTTCTTCATCAATAAAAAATTCTCTAGAATATTTCTCATGAAAAATAAAAAAAATAGAATTTTTATATAAAACTAAAATAACTCAAGAAAATATAGAAAATGATATAAGAGTATACTTAGAAAAAAATTTTGAAAGAGATTTAATATTATGAAGAACTTATATATGACCACATATAGATGACTTTGAAATACTAATAGACTGAAATCCTCTTACTCATTTTGCATCTAGATGAGAAACAAAAAGTATAATTATATGGTTAAAGCTAATAGAATGAATATTTATAGAAAAAATGACTAATAAAAAACCCATATTATTAATAGATGACTTATTAAGTGAATTAGATGAAACTCATAAGAATTTATTACTAAAAAAATTAGAATACTATCAAAGTTTTATATCCTCTATTGATATAAATAACAAAAACGATAATATTATTAAACTATAAAAGACTTTTTTGTAAAGATAAAATTACAAAAAGTCTTTGTTTTTTTTCATTTATGAGTATTATAGCAATAATTAATATCTAATTAAAAAGTTTATGAAAAAACTAAAAAAATCTTTATTAATAATAGCTTCTTTTTTAATGGCTGCCTACTCTCCTATCTATGCTGCAGGTATTGATCATTTTGAAGTAAAACTTTCTCCTGAAACATCTAGAGTTTGAGAGTCAATTGATCTAGAGATTGAAGCAGTAGATAAAAATAATATAACTGTAACTGATTATAACTGAGAAATACTTATATTTTCTGAAAGTGATCCTGAGGTAGAATTACCATCTTCACTACAAGAGAACACATATATGTTTAATCCAGCTGATCAGTGAAAAATTAAATTTGAAAATGCTGTAAAATTTAAATCAGCATGATTACAAAATATACATATATATGACTTAAATGATAACACTGTATATGGAATAGCTAATGCAACTATTGAAAAAGTAGAAGAAATTAAAAATGTAGATATAACTATAGAATCACCTGAAGATGGTTTAACTATCTGAGAATGAAATATAACAATATCTGGAATATCAAACAAAAATCATCAAATAAAAGTAATAGTAAACGGAAATCAAACATTAACAACAACAACAAATAATGATTGAATATTTGAAATAGAAGCTAATTCATTAAATACATGAAATAATACTTTTATAGCACAAATATTAAATGCAGATTGAATAAAAATTTGAGAATCGGCTGAAGTAAATGTAAAAGTACAGCTAAATGAACTTAATATAAAACATGTATCTGTAAATCCTAAAGAAGTTGACTCAGAAAGTAGTTTTGAAATAGAAGTAACAGCAAACCCATGATTAAATAATGTAGCTGTAATAATAAATGATGTTGTTACATCTCTAAATGAAACTAAGTCATGAGTATATAGTGAAAAACTAACAGCTCCAAAAGAAATGTGAACTTACAAAATAGATGTTGAAATAAAAGATGATATATGACACAAAAAAATAAGTCTTTGAGCAGAAAGTATAAAAGTCAACGAAGTAATTACAGAAGAAAATAGCAATGTAATAGATGAAAATATTGAAGAGATAGTTGAAGAAGAATTAAATAGTGCTATGGAAGAAGAAAAAATACTTGAAATAACATGATTAAAACTAGTAGAACTTAAATCAAAATCAGTATTAACTTGGGAAAAAGTAGAAGAAGCTGAAAGTTATAATGTTTATAAAAAATTGCAAAATGAAGAACTTGAATTAATAGAAAATGTATTAGAACCAAAATTTGAAATTGAAATAAAATGAGATGATATAAAATATGATTTCTTTGCGGTAAAAGCTTTAGCAAAAACTGCAAGTTGAGAAATATATGAATGAGATCTTTCAGAAGCAACAAAAGTAAAAACATGACCAGAAGTAATTATACTATTTATTTTATCTTTAATCATATGATGATTATTTGTAATAATAAGTAGAAAAAATGCATAATAAATAGTTTTTATTAAAAAAAGTTATATTTATAAAATATAACTTTTTTTTGACTTTTAAATTTAAATACATATAAATAATTAAATTTAAAATAATAATAAAAAAAAATGCTTCTTGATTCTTTTCAAAATAAAACACCTTCAATAAATAAATCAGTTAAAAGTTATTTAAGGCATCCACTTTTTTCAATTGCAATAGTAAATATATTTTATAATAACTGACTTAAGTTAAAGTCTTTTGAAGAAATATACCAAGATATATTAAGTGATAATAAAATATTGAGAGAATTTTTAATGGAATTAAGAAAAAATGAAAATGCAAATAATAAAACTATTGATGAGAATATATATTTTAAAAATACTATAACAGATATATTATCTTACTTAGAAACTTCTTTTGAATTATCTCATCAATACTGAATAGAAAAAACAAAAAATGATGTATCTGAAAAAGTATATAAAATACTATGAACTCAGGATATAACAAATGAGACTTTAATTTTATATAAACTATGACTCCCTTTTCAAATAAAAAATAAAACAAAATTAAAAAAATACAATAAAATTAAAACTATAAATATATTATCACTAAAGTCTATAATAAATATAAACTTTTTTCCTAAAACATTATACCAAGTAGTTACAAATATTTGAGAAATAATTATAACAAATGAAGGTTGAATACTAATACACCCTTACCTAAATACAATTCTATCTAATATAGAAACAAATGAAATAGAAAATTATTGAACTATTATACAAGTACATCTACTATCACAAAAAAAGAGCATTTTACAAAATGCTTTCTATGAAAAAATATTTACTGATGATAAAAGAGAGATTATCTCATTTATAAGTATTAGTGATGAATATATAGAATGAAAAAGTCTATATAAAGTTTTATTAGATGACTGAAATACTGTAATTATTAACAATAATAATACTATTTTAAAACAAGACAATTATTTTGACATTATTAGATGAAATAATAAATCTAGTAGCTGAGAGCCTTTTAATAATTTTCCAGATATAATAAAGTTTGATGATATATATATTGTTTTAATGGATTGAGTCTATTTAAGTAATTATAAAGAATATTTTACAAATAGTATTTGAAATAAAATTCAAAGCATAAATTGATGGATTCCTTGGAATGACTGAGAAAAGTTACTTATTGTAAATGATTGAATAAATTGATATCATTATTTAAATAAAAAATTTCAGATTCTTACTTATAACTGATCTATTGTTAATAATATACCTATCAAATCAGATAATAATATTATAGAATTATCTGATACTCAAAACCCTAATAATTGATTTATAAATATAGATATAGACACAAAACAATGAATTAAAAAAGAAAGAGTTAAAAAGTGTAAATTAAAATTTATTTAGTAGAATCTGTGTCTATAAAAAAAATGAACTTTCAGTTCATTTTTTTATTTCCCTACTCTATTACTAATAGTAACTTGTGGGAATGGTATAGTAATTTTTGCTTGTTTGAAGGCTAGATTTATTGTTTCTGTTACATTTGATTTCATTGTAAAATATTCATCTTTAGAATCAATCCAAAATCTAAGTATTAAGTTAATAGAACTTTCATCAAACTTATCTACAAAAACTGAGGTTTCAGGTACGACTAATATATTTGGAAATTTTTCTGCTACTTGAAGCATTACTTTTTTAGCTTTTAATATATCTGTATCATAATCCACTCATACTTCTATATCGACTCTTCTTTTACTATTTGTGTTATAATTTGAAACATTTTCTTCTAAAAATCTTATATTTGGTACATTATAAACAACTCAATCAAATTGTTCTATTGCTGTGAATAATGCATGTATTCTGACTATTTTTCACATTTTTCATCATACATCAACTAAATCACCGTTATGATAGGTTCATTGTGTTACCATGATAATTCATGAAATAAAATTAGATAGAAATATCTTTAGAGTAAATCAGATTCAGAATCATAGTCATCATAAAAATATTCACATATCTACTCATAGGATTGTAAGTGTTATTGAAAAACCAATAGCTAATACTGTTATATTTGCGGTTCTTGTTATAACTCATACTAGTTCTTCCCTATTATTTCATTCTCAGCTTGGTAAATTTTCTATATATCATGCTAATTTTCATGATATGATTTTTGATAGAAAAAACGTTGCTACAATTACTATTAATGCAAAAATAAAATTTAATAGTACTTCTGTACTAAAAAAACTAGATATTATACTTACATTTTCTTTTGATTTGTCTAATTCATTTTGTCATACTGCTGCATATGTATTTATTGTACTTAATGCATATAATAATACTGAAATTATAGATATTTTTTTATTTTTTTTCATATGTTTTAAATTCTTGTTAAATATATTAATTTAATATTAACATATTTGTTTTTTAAAAGCAAAAAAACAACATTTTTTTTAAAATTGTTGTTTTTTATTTTTTTACCAGTCTTTTTCTTCTTTATTGTTATAATAATTATTAAAGAATGTATTTGAGTTCTTTTTCTCTTTTCAAAAAAATTGTCTATTATGTTTTTCTTCTTCTTTTAATTTATTAATATATATTTCTATTTCTTCAAAATCTTTCATATTTAACTTATAATTATGCCTAGTATTAGAATTATTATTATCACTAGGTCAAGTATTGTCTTGGTTTTTAGCTTGTTCTTCTTCTAGTTTTGCCTGTTCTTCTACTTTTTTTGCCTGTTCTTCTACTTTTTTAGCTTGTTCTTCTTCTAGTCTTGCTTGTTCTTCTACTTTTTTTGCTTGTTCTTCTTCTAGTTTTGTCTGTTCTTCTACTTTTTTTGCTTGTTCTTCTACTTTTTTAGCTTGTTCTTCTTCTAGTTTTGCCTGTTCTTCTACTTTTTTTGCCTGTTCTTCTACTTTTTTTGCCTGTTCTTCTACTTTTTTTGCTTGTTCTTCTTCTAGCTTTGCTTGTTCTTCTTCTAGTTTTGCCTGTTCTTCTTCTAGTCTTGCTTGTTCTTCTTCTAGTCTTGCTTGTTCTTCTTCTAGTCTTGCTTGTTCTTCTTCTAGTCTTGCTTGTTCTTCTTCTTCTAGTCTTGCTTGTTCTTCTTCTTCTAGTTTTGCTTGTTCTTCTTCTTTTTTTGCTTGTTCTTCTTCTAGTTTTGCTTGTTCTTCTTCTAGTTTTGCTTGTTCTTCTTCTAGTCTTGCTTGTTCTTCTTCTAGTTTTGCCTGTTCTTCTTCTTTTTTTGCCTGTTCTTCTTCTTTTTTTGCTTGTTCTTCTTCTAGTCTTGCTTGTTCTTCTTCTAGTTTTGCTTGTTCTTCTTCTAGTTTTGCTTGTTCTTCTTCTAGTTTTGCTTGTTCTTCTTCTTCTAGTTTTGCTTGTTCTTCTTCTAGTTTTGCTTGTTCTCCTTCTTCTAGTTTTGCTTGTTCTCCTTCTTCTAGTTTTGCTTGTTTTTCTTCTATCTTTGCCTGTTCTTCTTCTTTTTTTGCTTGTTCTTCTATTCTTAGTTGCTCCTCTTCTTTTTGTTTTTTTAGATCATTTAATTTTCTTATGATAAATTCATAATTATACTTTGTATCCTCATCTTCCTCTTTATTTTCTATTTTATCTGTTTTTAATTTATACTCATATTTTAACAAAGCATCAGTTAACATTTTGATTTTTCAATCTATAGTTTTTCTTTGCTCTCACAATCTATAAATCGAATTTCATATATTATAATCAAGCTCTGTTTTTTTGAAATCTTTATTTATTATATTATATGAAACTAATGACTCTATATAATTAGCTTCTTTATAATTTTTATTAGTCAAAAATAACATATACATACCAAATAAGTAAGTATAATTGAAAATTGCAAAAATAAATATAGATAGTAAAAATACTAATAAAATCTCCTTCTTTGTCATAGAACACTATCACTTATAAAATATAATATAAAAAATATAAAAGAAATAAAAATAAACTCTCTAGTATAAGTTATTCTGGAATTTAAAGATTTTTCAATATCAAGTAAATTAACACTTTTATTAATATTACTTATAATATTATCAAAATTAGAATAATTATTTAAATGAATATAATCTATTCCTAAGTCAGTTCACATTCTCTTTAACTCAGTATCATTTAATTTTGTTATTACCTCTTTTCAATTATATTTTTTATATAAATCTCATCAGAAAAAATCTTTTCATACTGGAATTCTAGCTCATTTAGTCGTCCCAACTCAAATTATAACAAAATTGATATTCCTAGACTTAAAATCCTCTATCAGTTTTTTATTATAATCTATTTTTTCATCTCATAAATCAGAAAGAATAACTACAAGTCATCAATCTTTATCTTCAGAAAAATAATTTGTTAAAGACAAAAATACAGAATTAAAATCTGTTCAGGTCTTTCAAATATTTTTATCATCAAGCGAATATAAAACAGTATTAAAAATACTTATATCATCAGTAAAAGGTAAAATTTCAGCTGCATCTCAAGCAAAAATCATTAAACCATATTTATTATTAGTATAGTTAGAAATATAATTTTTGATAAAATCTTTTGTTCAATTAAGTCTAGACGAAAAAATATCTTCATGCCTTATATCCTTGGCATACATACTTTTACTAACATCCATTACAAATACAACATTTCATCATTTCACTTCTTTAAATTCATCCTTAAATCATCACCTAATATCAAAAATATTAATTATCAAAAATAAAAATGACAACAATAAAAAAATAATTGAAATCTTATTATTATTCCTTTTATACAATCACCATAAAATAGCACCTCATAAAAACAGAAGTATTATAAATACAATAATTGTTATATAATTTAGGTTTTGTAATATCATAATTAAACTCTTTTAAAATACTTTATAGATAAAAATAAACTGAAAAACAACACAAGTAAATAGACAAAATTATTATATTTTTCATTATTTATAACAATATTTTCTATCTTTATATCTTTTTTTTCTAATTCTCAAATAGTTGAAAAAATACTTTCTAAAGTTTTTTTATCTCATGCTCTGAAATATTTTCATCAAGTAATATCAGCCACCTCTTTTAATGTTTTTTCATCAACTCATCAAATAGGTAATTTGTCATATCATCAAAAATGATTTTTAATTTTCACATAAGTAGGCTTATCTCATCAAAGTCATATAGTATATACCTTTATATTTTTTTCAGTAGTTTTTAAATATTTCAAAGCTACAATTGGATCTATTCATTTATTAGCCTCTCAATCAGTTAGTAATATAATTACTTTTTCTCTATCAGAATCATCAAATGTATCTGTAGCTAAAATAAGAGCATCTCACATAGCAGTTCATTGCATATATCTAAAATTTTGGTTTATTGTAGTCATACTAATTTTCGCAACAACTTTTTTAATTATATTATAATCAAAATTTAAAGGTAGAGATGTAAATGTTTTTCAAGCAAAAACAATAATTCATATTCTATCAGACACTACCTTATTTAAAAAACCATTTATTACATCTTTTGCTACTTGCAACCTATTAGGTTCCATATCCTCAGCTATCATAGAATATGAAACATCAAGTATTATTTGTATATCTATACCATTTTTTATATCTGGTTTTATAGAACTTATTTCAACTGGCTTTGCAAAAATAGTTATATAAAATCAAACTACTAAAAAGATTAATAAAAAATATAATTTATAAAAAATACTACTTCTTTTAAAAATATGTTTTAAATCATCTATAGGTCAGAAATGTATTTTTGTTCATCATTTAAAATACCATAATAATAAAATTAATAATAATGGTATTAAAATCAAAAAATAAAATGGATGTAGGAAATTTATCATTTTATATAACTTATAAATTTATATATTATTTGTTTTCTTTGTTTTATATCTAGTTCTCTATCTGTAACATCACAAAACTCATTAAGATAACTTTGCTCAAATATAGCTAGTAAATCTATATCGATATCTAATTTTTTTATTTCTTTTAATGTAGAATTATCTATACCTTTTATATTAATTAAATCAAAATAATCTCTAAAAATACCATTTAAATTACAATAAAATTCAGATCTTGATTTATTAATATCTATATTGGCTAAGTCTAAAATTATCTTGTTTTTTCTTTCATTTAATAAAAGTAAAGGATTTAATTGTTTATTAATTTTTCTGTCTTCTTTTAATTCTAAAAATTTATGTAGTACGACATAAAAGAAATAAACAAATATAAAAAATATCATTGGAAATAATACTAATTTATCCAAAAAAAATATATTATCTTTTATAGCTCTTATATCATCTTTTTCTTCATCCTGCTTTGTATTATTATCATTTTTAACTAAATCTTTCTTTTTAACAGATTTAATAGGTGGAGTATAACTTTTAACAGTAGTATTATTATTTTCTTCAACAACTATTCTTATTTGTTTTGTTCAATAAGCTCCATTTCAAACTCTCAAATTTATTGGTCATAAAAAGAATTTTCAAGCTTTTAATGTTTTTAAAGTAAACTTTAATTTATAATTATTTTCACTTTTACCATTTATTATAGATATATTAGTAGAACTAGATTGTCATAACTGTATAAAATTATCAAGTCATATGATATCTATTATTTCAATATTTCCAGGTGAATCTGTTTTAACATCTAAGGTTAAAACTATACTTTCATTTAATTTTACCTTATTTTTATCTGTTTTTAAATCTAATATAGTATTTGCAAATGCACTACAATAAATAAAAAAAGATAAAATAATAAAAACTATTTTTTTCATAATATTTTTCTTAATATACTATATTTTAAATAAAATACTTAACTTTTTATATATATTCACTTTTTCATCTATATATAAATACCTAGCTCAACACTTTAATACTTTTTTCTTAAAACTATCAAGTTTCTTTTTTCTTAATAAAACATATTCGTCTTTTTTCTTACTATCTAGATCTATAAATATAGATTCTCCATTATAATCAAATCATTGTAATCATTTAGAATTTAATTCATTCTCAAAAGAATTAAATATGTTACAAACTATTAAATCATTTTTCACTCAGGCAATTTTTAAATCTTTTAAATCTTTATCTAGTTTATCTGTTAATAAGAAAACTAATGAGTTTTTTATTTTTAAAGAATTAAAATATTTTAATCATTTATTTATATTCTTATTTTTTTTCTTATTAAATATATTTTTAAAATTTTGAAAAAAAGATAATTCTTTTATATATTTTACATTATCTATATTATTAGTAATATTTATAAAATTTTGTTTTCATTTTTTTGCATGAAAAAGTTTATTATTAATATTATTATATATTAATGCTCATAGTTTATCTCATGATTTTATAGCTGACAATCAAATCATATAAAAAAACTCATAAACCAAATCTATTTTTTTAGTTCAATTTATTTCATAATAAAAATTCTCATCTAAATCAAATAAAACATATACACTTAGTTCTCTTTCCTCTTCATATAATTTTACTAAAGTTTTTCATTCTTTAGCTGATCTCACAAAATCTATATTTTTGACATCATCACTAATATCATATTCTTTATAATCAGCAAATTCTATTCATCTTCATTTAAGTTTTGTTTTATAATTTCATACAAAAAGACTATCAACTAAAGCTTTAGTTTTTAATTCTAATAATTTATGTTTATTTTTTAACATATTTAACTATTTCTTATATTTTTATTCCTCCATCCCTTAAAAGGAGAAAATTAGGTAAGGGCTATTTTATTTCTACTTTGTTAATAATTTTTTCTATAACCATATCTGGAGTTATTCATTCTGCAATAGCTTCATAACTCAAAATAATTCTATGTCTTAAAACTCATTTTATCATCTCTTTTATATCTTCTGGTATTACAAAATCTCTTCATTCTAAAAATGCTAATGCTTTTGCTACTTTAATAAGAGCGATTGATGCTCTAGGAGATGCTCAATATAACAGGTATTCCTTTATCTCTTCATTCTCTCTACTATAAAATATTATATCTTTAACATATTCATATATATTTTCATCAACAAATACTTTTTCTACTTCGTCTTGCAACTTTGTTAAATCTGTTTTTTTAAGTATTTTTGCTAATTTTATATCACTAAAAGTTGAATATTGTTTCATTATTTCGATTTCATCTCTTTCATTTGGATAATCAATAATAGTTTTTAATAAAAATCTATCTAATTGAGCTTCTGGTAGAGAATAAGTTCCATCTTGTTCAATTGGATTTTGAGTTGCAAGTACCATAAATTGATTATCTAACTTAAAAGTATCATCTCAAATAGTAACTTGTTTCTCAGCCATTGCCTCTAATAAAGCAGACTGCACTTTTGACGGAGCCCTATTTATTTCATCAGCTAATAATAGATTAGAAAAAATTGGTCATTTTTTTACTGAAAACTCTTTTGTGTCTGGGTTATATATACGATTTCAAACTAGATCACTTGGTAATAAATCTGGTGTAAACTGTATTCTACTAAAATTTAAAGATACAACTTCTGATAAAGAAGCTACTGACAAAGTCTTAGCTAAACCAGGTGCTCATTCAAGTAAAACATGTCATTTACATAAAAGTCATATTAATAAATCACGTATTAACATTTCCTGTCATACTACTTTTTTAGATACCTCTGTTCTTACATTATTTATCCTTTCCATTTTTCAAATTAATTTTTATAAAGTAAATTGTGATTATTAATATAACTATAATTTTAAAAAAGAAAAATCTTTTTACAAAAAAGTTTAAGTAAATTACTTAAACTTTTTAATCTCTTAATCTAAACTTATAATCATCAGGTACATAAGTTCATTTTAAATGGCTCATACATTTAATTATATTTCTATGCCAATTATATTCACTTGAAGCATAAATTGGTTTTTTTAGGTCTTTATTACCATATCTACTTAACTGATTTATTCTATTATACTGTGATAAATATCTATTATTTAATGTTTTTACCATCCAATATACTCAACTTCTTGCATTTGGAAATGTTCTTACTGCTCAAGAATCAGTATTTCAAACATTTCAAATATTATATGGTGTTTTTAAATATTTTCACAAAGTAGTTTCTGCAAGTCATATACACATAACAAAACTAGGATCTATATCAGCATCTAAAGATTCTTCTATCCATAAATCCCAATCATTAAATGTTCATACAGCGTATGTATCAATCAAGTATTTTTGTCTATCTATTTCATTATCTCATTCTATTTTAAATACTTTAGAATTTTTTGCTCTATGTTCATACTCATATCATCTTTTATTTTTAAAATCAACTGAATACTTATACTTATATTTTTCATTTAATTTTGAATATTTTATATATGATAAGTCTAATAAACTAAGAGGATCGATATATTCTTTTTCTTTAAAAACTTCAAAATGCAAGTGGGGTCATGTTGTCAAAAATCATGCTCAAGCAGTTCAAAATTCACCTCAAGTTTTAGCAAAAACTTCTCATTTTTTTATATAATCAAATTTTTCTACAAATACTTCACTTAAATGTCAATAAATAGTTATATATCAATTTTTATGTTTTAATGCTATATAAGAATAATTATCATCTTTAGGTTTTACAATAGACAAAACATATCATTCAGCAGGAGCTTCTATTGATGTTCATTGTCATACAACAATATCTATAGCATCATGTTCAGATCAAAAATCTTTTTTATAATCTTTATCTCTAAAAAATGCACTTATTCATCTAACTGGATCAATTGGCCAAGAGAACAAATTAACTTTTTCAGAATATATAGTTTTACTTAACTTCGCTTCATTTAATATCATTCTATTTACTCATAAACATACTTTTGATAGATTATCAGTTTTTTCTTTATTATTTTCGATATCAACAAATTCACAATTATACTCTTTTAATATATCATCTCTAACCATATTAAATTTTACTCTTTGTTTAAATGCTTCTAATTTTACGGCTTTTTCTATTTCTATCTTATTTTCTATATATTTTTTATAAAAATCTTCTTTTCATTTTGATACATCAAGTATTCTTTCTTTAAATTTCTTTTTATCTGATAATATTTTATTGGTAAGTATAGCTTTTTTTCTAAATATTTTTAAATTTTCTTCTTGTTTTTCAAATTGTATTTTTTTTAAATACAGTTCTGATACATATTTTTTATGATTATCTAATAATTTTTTTCAAGCTACTTGGATTATTCATTTAAAATATAAGTCATCTACCACTTCTGATATTTTTTCTTCATTCAAAAGTATGCTTTTAAAATTATCTTTACTAGTTTTATCATAAAAAATATCTCATTTTTTATAAATATATACCATATAGTCTAACAATACCTGTCTATTCTCTTCTACTTTTGTTTTTAATATATCTACTTGTTTTTTATTTATATCTCTTGATTTTTTTACCTTTATTACTTCGTTATTTATTTCATCAACTCTTTTTCTAGTATTATTTATACTTATATTCAAGTTCTTTAATTGTTTTTCAAGTGTTGTTATTTTTTGATATAATTCAATATTTTGTCATTCAACTACTTCTTTTTTTTCTTCTATTTTTTCTCATATATTATCATATGTATCAATTCTTTTGGATATATCAAATATATTGCTATACTCTGAAGAAAATTTTCAAAGATCTGATTCAAATAATAAATCAAATTGTTTTTTCTTAAAATTTTCAAGTATTGCTCATTTTTCTGTACCTGAAAGAGCACTAACAGTAAATGTTAATGGTAACAATAAGAACAATGTAATTATGTATGTTTTTTTTATCATTTTTTAAATTATTAAAAACTTCCACTCTCGCTTTAGCAGGCCCACTGTTAATATATCACTACTTCCTAAATTCTAATATAAAATCTCTAATTTTTTCTAATATCAATTCAAATTTTTCTTCTTTTTCTTCAAGTAATGTTATTCTAAATCATTCATAATGTGAATTAAATCAACTAAGTGGTACTGAACAAACTCATGTTTTAGCTAATAAATAATAACAAAATCTTTTATCAAATCTTGTTACTCATGATAAAAACTTAGTTACAAATAATTCTATATCATATTCTTTTATAGTAGGAACATATCACATATTTACTTTATCCATATTAAATGTTACTGATAAATAAAAAGCTCATTTAGGTTTTACAATTTTTATTTCATCTACATCTCATAATATTTTTTCTGCTAAATCTGCTCTTTTTTTATATTTGATTAATCTATTTTCTAATGATGTTTTATAATTTTCACTTTCATATATTTTTGGTAATACAAATTGTGGTAATGTTGTTGAACATACTTCAAGCATTTTTGCTGACAAAATTGAATTTATATAACTTTTAAAATTCTCATCTTTTTCGGCATTATATACTTCTATCCATCCACATCTTGATCCTGGCCAAGGTATATCTTTTGAGATTCATTTCATAGAGATAGCAGGTACATCTCATACTATTTCATAAAGTAGTGTTCTGTTTTTTTCTTCATAAGTAAGTTTTTCATATATTTCATCGAATATCAAAAATATATTATATTTTTCTGCTATTTTTACAACTTTTTCTAATATTTCTTTTGAAAATACTGCTCATGTTGGATTATCTGGATTAATTACAAGTATAGCTACTATATTTGGATTGTATTTAACTTTATTTTCTAGTTCTTCTAAGTCTGGATTCCAGTTATTATTTGGGTCTAGAGAATATGTTATATGAGCAGAACCTGCATGTGCGGCTTCTGCTGAAGAGTGTGTAGAGTATGCTGGGTTTGGTCATATAACTCTTGAATCAAAACTTAAGCTTCTATATATTTTATTTATAGCATCTCATAGTCAGTTAAAAAACAGAATATCTTCTTTTTCAATTTTTGGATTTTTAGAAGCTATATATTCTCTAGCTGTATCTAGTCATCTTGTTGGACAATAACCATATACTTCATCTAACTTGACTGCATTTCCTATTATGTTTTTCATCCAATCTGGTATTGATTCTCATTTCTCAACAGGGTCTCAGATATTTTCCCAAAATATTGTTCTTCAAAAAGAAGCAATTTTATTTGCTACTTCAACTATCTCTCTTATTTCATAAGATAATTCTTTATGTCATATATGTAATAAATTTTTTCTCATTTTTTTATTTTAAATAATTTTATTTAGCCTCCTCTAATAAGGGGATGTGTCTGAAAGGGCTTGCCCCATCTTTAGCGGGGTGAATGGGTTATTTTTCTAAATTTTGTATAAATAGTTCTAGAAACATTAATATTGTAAATGATAATAGTCATGTAACTAATAATGATGCTCATAGTATATTAAATAATACTAATGATATCAAGAATAATGATGTAAAAAATCATTGTCTAAAGCTTGTAAGTACATGATAGACATATACTCTTCATCTATAATATATTTTCTTAAAAAAATATAATAATATGGTTAATAGGGTTGATATTCATAATATAAATGTTATTGTTATAGATATTATACCTAGCATTTTATATTCATATGGATCTAAATAATTTAGTATAAGTATAAATGTTGTAATACTTATTATACACATGATAAATATCAAAAATAATAAAAATCTTTTTTTCATTTTTTTATAAGTTTATTTTAACTATATTTAGTATTTAATTTATTATATACACAAAGCTTTTTTTTCAAAATAAAAAATAAACTATTTCTAGTTTATTTTTTCTATTTATAAATATCTCATCTAGATCAAATTTTCAAATAATTATAAAGACATTAAATGTATAATATTTTTTATTTTATCTTTATATCACTTATCTAATTTTAATATTTTCTATTTTTTTTATTTTCTCTTTTTTTCTTTCGTCAAAACTTTTATATACTTTTTATATTTTTAAGAACATTAAAAAAATATCAACTTACTTATAGTATCCTTTTAATGCTTTCTATTAATTTTTCAAAACAAATTCCCCTATAACCCCCTTTTAATAAAGAGGATGAATACACTTTCTATTTATGTTTTATTTTTTTTCTAATTTTAATCTAATCTGCTGTTCATCCCCTTTAAATAAAGGGGATTATAGGGGAATTTATATTTGTGTCAAAATCTTTATATACTTTTCATAGTTTTTATTATTGCAAATTCCAAAAAAAAGAAATACAAAATTGTATTTCTTTTTAAAACTACCTAGCATTAGCATATTTAAATGGTGCTTCTGCAAAGGCTATGAAAATATATTTTCATCAATTGGCATTAAATCATGGATTTGTTCATTTTAGTTTTAATCAATTTGAAACAAAATCAACCCATGTAGTACCTGCTGTTGCTTCAGCTTGACTTTTATTTGCATACATTACTTGTTTTGCTGTATTATTTAAATCACGTGATGTATCAAATAATACCCAATCAGCTGCAGAATCTGTTCTTTTAAACATCACATACCTAGGCTTAAACCCAGTATAAACAAATGCTCAATCAGTACTACCGTTACCTGTGTAAGTTCATACTTTAGAATATCATGGTACTGAGTGAAAAGCGTAGGCTACGTAATTTTGATTATTATTATTTCAATGTCCTCATACATTAAATATTGTATTATTTATATTATTTAATGATGAATTAATTTTAGCTTCTGTTAAGTGTAATTGTAAAAAATCAAAAGAGCCATCTATAATATTTGTATAAGTAATCCAACCTGCTGTGGTATCTCTATTTTTAACCATTATAAATTCAGGAGCTTTATCTAATCAATGTCATACATTATTATTATTTATTCAAGTACCTATATAACTCATTACACTAAACCCAGCTTCAACATTAGCACTCACCTGACTTGTTATACTTCATTCATTATTTGTAACTGCAGTTCATCCTGCTTTCCAGTTCCATGCTACCATATTTCCAGTATTAGATTCTGTTTGAGTTCATAAAGTAAAACCATTTGAATCTAAAGAGATTGTAGCTGAAGCTTCAGCCCAATTTTCACTTGAACGTAATCTTAAATTATTACCTCTTACACTATCTACAAGATTATGATTTTGAGCTGCTGTTCTAGATTTAAACCATGATAATCCAGGTGTAAAATCTAATCCAGTTATACTCTGAACTGTTTCAGTTCATGTAAATGTCAAAATATCAAAATGTTTACTTGGATTTTTAATTACTGGTTCTGGCATATTACCAGTACTTAATGCTTTAAATCCTGTTGGTGGACAATATTTAAATAATCATCCTGCTTCTTCACAGTGTTGTAATCATGCTTGTCAACCTTGACCGAAGTTAATTTTCTGAACTGTATGTTGAGTTGATGATCCATCAGCTATCATTGGTGCAAAACTTCAATTTCATCAAGTAATTGTATATGCTCATTGAGATACTCAATTTTTATAAAAATCTATTTCATTATTATCCATATCTAATGCTACTCATATTACATCTCCAGCAGTATAAGATTCTCAATATGTATTAGATCATGATTTATCATGTAATGTTCAGTATCAACTTAATGCAAAGTATGAAAGCCAATAATCTTCACTATCTCTTATTCATGAAAAATATATATCAGTTCATCAACTAGAACTTATTCATGTATATTCCCAATACCATTTATTTTTTGATACAAACATTGATCATATAGCATAATTATCACCTCAATTAGCAGTTGTAATAGATAAATTACCATCTGATATAACTGTATTTTTTCAATCCAATGAATTAATAACTGCAAAATTATTCCCTGGTACATCTATCATTGCATCTGTTGCATCTAAATTATGTGCTGTCCAAGTATTACCTTTTCATGAACTATCTTTACCTAAATCACTACTATCATCAAATGCTAACTTAAATCAGTTTGTTCCATAATCTCAACTATAAGCCTTTGCTTTCCATTGACCTGTAACACTATCAAATTCTCAGAAACTTGTTGACTCAAGTGCTTGTCAGTCTATGAAGTTTACATCTGATAGATAACCATCTAAATAATTACTTGAATTATGAGAGTATCTACCTATACTATGCATTTCAGTACTTGATACATCACATTCATCATATCTATCAGGATAGCCTGCATTTTGAAAACTTTTTTGTTGAACACCATTAATATATAATTTAATTCTATTTGAAGCAATTTCTTGTCTTGTATCTGTTTCTACAACAATATGATACCAACTACTTGGATCTCTTTGCTGAGCTTTTGTTAATAAATAAGTATAATTTCAATCTAAATCTGTATAAAAAACTTTAAAACCATTTTCAGAATCTCTGAAATTTATTTGAACTCTACCATTTGATGTCCCAGCACTAAATAATGTATTACTTAATCATCCTAAATTCCCCCTTTTAACCCATCAACTCCAAGTCCAAGTCTTCCTATCACCTGCTACACTTGGTGTTCTACTTAAATATGCACTATCATCATCATTGAATCTTAGTGAACCTGAAATGTTATATGCTGGTTCTATATTACAATTTGTTCCTGTATATCAATCTGTACATTCATATGCACAATCTGCTGCATATTCCCATGCTCATGATACATAGTTTATTCTTACTTGTCATAATACTGATCTAGAATATCATGGTGTTTCTGTTTCTTCACATTGTACTTCTTTTGTATCACTTGTACACACTCATACTTCATCATGATATGTGTTACTACAAATCACACTACTACTCTCTGTTCATGCTTGATATGTTCAATCATTACAAGTAAACGTATTTGTAAAAGTTTCTACTCATCATGTAACATTTACATCTTTTGTTAATGCCTGATTTCATCAATGTGTCATATCTGGAACTGTGTATCAATCAGTTATTGTGTTTGTACAGTCTGAGTATGTTGGTGTTACTTCTAGATTTTTTACAAACATTTTTATC